>Ga0209404_10000846_pt1 | contig 22780 bp, 20 predicted proteins | sample TroAtlMetagenome_2_FD_187447 | JGI IMG/M metagenome (GOLD analysis project Ga0209404, IMG submission 187447) | Marine eukaryotic phytoplankton communities from Atlantic Ocean - Tropical Atlantic ANT8 Metagenome (SPAdes) (version 2) | ecosystem: Environmental > Aquatic > Marine > Oceanic...
AGATACAAAAAACTTTAAGATAGATGATAGAAAAGAAATAACGATTGAAAACGCTAGAACACGATTAGAGCAAATGTCTGTTTTAACACACGATCCAATTACAGATTAAATGAAAAACTTTTATTTTTTACAGTTGCCTTTAACAAGTGACGCTGCCTGTCTACCTCAAGCAGTAGGCACTATATGGAGTTATTGTAATCAATTTAAAGAAGTCAATACAAAATATAAACTCGCAGGTGTATGGTGGAAAGAAAAGATAGACATAGTTGATCCAGACTTTGTGGCCGCAAGTTGTTATATGTGGAATTGGAAAGAAACATATGACATATTAAAAGAAATAAAACGTAAACATCCTAAATGTAAAATAGTTGTAGGTGGTCCTGAACCACAATATACATCTGAATGGTTAGAAAAATATCCTGAAGTTGACGCTGTGTTAGCCTACTATGGGGAAGAAACAATGAGAAGATTGTTAGTAGAAGACAAGTTTGATATACCTGGTGTAGTTACTAGAGATTTTAATAACGCAGCTGATTGTATGTACGCTGATCCTAAAATGATTCCTAGTCCTTATTTAAATGGATTCTTTGATAGTCTATTAGAGAATAATACAAAACCAGTTAGAGTAATATTTGAAGGCAATAGAGGTTGTCCTTATACTTGTTCCTTTTGTGATATAGGACATAAGAAATATACAAAGATACAAATGTTTGAAACAGAAAAATGTTTAAAAGAATTGGAATGGATGTGTAAAAGAAATGTAGATTGTATAGATGTTGCTGATAGCAATTTTGGTATATTTCCTAGAGATGAAAAACTTGTAGATTATGTAGTATCACAAAAAAAACTTGGTGTATTTAATGGTAGATTTATGCCTACTTGGGCAAAAACACACGGTGAAAAGATAATGAAATTAGCAAAAAAATTACAAGACGCTGAAGTAGATGACATATTTGGATTCAGTTTACAAAGTACAAATCCTGAAACATTAGATAAGATAAACAGACGAAATGCTTTTGATATAAAAAGTTTTAGACCTATTATAAAAGATTTAAAGAAGTCTGGTGTTTCATCATATACTGAATTAATATTTCCACTACCAGGCGATACACTTAAAACATTCAAAGATGGCTTACACGAAATAATTGATATGCCTGCACCGTTTGATATGATACAGATTAATACATTAAGTAGATTAAGCAATACAGAATTTAATACTGGTTTCCCTGAAATGAAATGGAAGAATATAAAAGGTACTGCAAAGCCATATAACAATGATGTTATTGATGAGATTGCTGTTGCAACAGGTACAATGACCGAAGAGGAAGTATTTGAAGGATTTTTCTATAGTAGAAGTTTTATTATACCAATGTATTGGTATGGTTTATCAAAGTATCTAGCTGATTGTTATTATGAGATTAATAATAATAGAAGTGAATTATATAAAGACATTTATAATAATTTGTTTCAACAAAAGGAATTTCAGTATCATAAGTTAGATGTTAAAGACCATTATTTTAGAGCGATAAACGAATATAAAGATATTGGATATAAGATACTTATTTCCGATATAAATTATTATACAGATACAGCTTATTCTCATTTATACTATTTTGAGAATAATATATTTGATATATTAAAAGAAATGTATCCAGAATATGATGAGATTATTGAACGAAACAAAAATGATTTCAGACCTATTTTTGATAAACAGGAATGGCTCAGAGATATACACGTTAGAGGTAGATTTAGTGAGTCGTGGAGAAATTTATGATGTTATTTGACGACTCAGGAAACCCTTTAAATAAATTAATTTGGAATAAAGTAGAGGAAATGTTCTATTGGAATATTTCAGTTGAAAGTCCTATAAATCAATTACCCTTTACAATGGAATTTATTCTTGCCTGTCAAAAAGAATTTTCTATGAAAGTAAGAGATAAAGAATATCCTATACACCTTGGTGGTATTATGGATTGGAAAGATAAAACAATGGGCGACTTTGTGAGAGAGATAGATAGGCAATATCAAAGTAATTATTTTGTATGTGAGAATGGAACAAGTACAACAGGTGTCGTAGGTAAAGTATATGATGTTGACGATAAACCTGTCGCAAACAAATGGAACATAAGAGGTGAAGCCCTTGTTAAACGTTTACAAAAAATGCAAGAAGAAAGACCTAATCTAACAATACTGGATATGGGTTGTGGTGTAAACGAATATAAAAATCATTTAAACAATGTAACTGGTGTTGATCCTTATAGAAAAGAAGCAGATATAATTTGTAAAACAAGTGATTTTAAACCTGCTGATGATATAAAATGGGATGTAATTATATGTTTTGGTTGCAACAATTGGTATACGTATGATGAACAATATAGAAACTTTATGACGTTAAAGAATTGTTTAGCGCCTAGTGGTATTCTTCTTTGGAGCCATATTCACAATTACTATGGTAAAATGTTTCAACCAGATTACCCACACGGACATACTTGGATACACGGTGATATAGAACACGCACACAAAAATAGTGCGTTTTATTTTTCTGATAGAGATTGGAAGTACACTTGGTACTTTAATTGGACTGAACACGCTGTAAATACATTGTCAACTCACGTTGGATTATCTGTTAACAAAATAGATTACGATCATTGTAATTTATACAGACCACCTATGTACAGAATATTTTGTGAGATGAGCCATGCTTGAACAAGGTAATTTCTATGTTAAATGTCATAATATTTTTTACAACCAACAATGGTTAATTGATGTATTAGATAGTTTAAAACCTAGTGATTGGGTTGATGGTACAAGTGTAACAGGTGTATCGTGGACAGTTAATGAATGTAGAAATATTCCATATGAAAATATGTGGAAAGATATCGTAGAAAATATAGATTTAGATTTAATAGGTTCTTCAGAAAGAGATAAAGAACAAAAGAAACCTTGGTGTTTCTTTTCTAAACTACCACCTGGTGGTATTAATTTGCATTATGACCATAGACGTTGGGGTGCATTATTATTTCCTGTACGTGGTAAGTTTCATTTAACACCTCAAATATTTGCAACTGAAAACTATACAGAAATAGAAAGATTTAATTTTGAGAAAAGTAAAATACATAACAATGGCACACCAGTGTTTTTTGATAGCAGAGTCTTACACGCTGTACCTACACCTATAGATGATGAGGAAGAAAGAGTTGTATTTTCTGTTAACATACACACGCACCCTACAGAAATGTATAGAAAAGCATTAGACGGAAGTTGGTTAAAGAAAAATACAATGAATATAGGAGTATCAAATGACCAACCATACTACGGAGTATCAAATGAGTAGTTTCTATTCTCTACACCTAAATAAATTAAAATTTGATAAAGAAATGTTGCTTGATTTTTACAGTACTATAGATAAAACAAAATGGATACATAGACAAGATAAGTTACCTCAATATTGGCCAATAGATGAAAATAATAGTTTTGATCGCAACCATGAATTTTATAAAATGCTTATAGAAAATATTAATGTTAGTGTTGATGAAAAGAGAATATATTTTAGTAGAGTACACTCTGGTGGGATACCAAATCATTGGGACTTTGAGAACTTTACTAAACTACAATTTCCAGTTATATGTGATGAAATTGATGATGACTGGTCAAAAACACCAGTGGTCTTTATAGATCAGTTTGACCAAATTGTGGAAAAAGTAGAACACACAAACAATGTACCTATACTTTATAGTGCTAACTATATGCACGGAACCGTTAAATCTTTAAAGAATAAAAATGATAGAATTACTTTAGTTGTAGATTTAAATCATTGGTTTGAAAGAGCAAAAATAAAATATAATGAAGGCACTTTATTCATAGATAACAGAGCATTTTGGTATGAAAAGTTGGGATAATAATAGAGTTGTAAAACAAAGTGATTATGATTTTAATCCTTTTCGGGAAAGCGACCATGGTAAATACTTTAAAACAATAACAAACATTTACGAAGACTGGTCAAAGGAATTAAAATATGCTAATACACAGCAACGTGATTTATTTTGGCCTAGTGAAACAAAAGGAAACCTAAAAGATTCTTGTGATCCAGCAGCTTTTAATACAGACAAAGAACTGACTGAAGATGAAAAAAAATATAATAGTGAGTTAGAAGATATGTTTGAAGAACAAGTTGCTTGGGCAAAAGAAGCTTCTGTTGGTGGAGATATACCTAAAGATTTTGTACTCTATAGAATGTGGACAGCAACAAAAAAAGAATGTCCTATATTGACTAGTCTTGCTGATAAGATTGGTTTAAAGGATGCTACAGTTGATATTCAAACTCAATCTGCAGGTATGATGTTGCATTTACATATAGACAGTTTGATAGACTATAGAAAAAAGAAAGGTTATGGTTCAAGTAGAACAGCTGATTCTGATTGGGCTAGAGTTTTTGTTATGTTAGAAGATTGGAAACCAGGACATATTATTCAATTCGGTAATACATATTTACCACCATGGAAAGCAGGTGATGTGATATGGTTTAATTGGTCAAACATTCCACATAGTACTGCTAATACAGGACCTTGGCCTAGAAGTATTGCCAAGATAACTGGTAAACAAACAGAAAAGTATAAAAAATTATTATGAACATAACGCCTTTATTTGCAATTGCTTTATTGCTACCTAGTATAACTACAAATCATAAAATACAATATGGTATACCAATATCTTTAATGTTATTTAAAGATGTATTTTTAGGATTTCATAGTCTTATGATACCAGTATATGGTTGTATGTTGTTATTTGTTCTACTAGGAAGACATATAAGTAATACTATAACAGCAACAGTCATTGGCGTTTTGATTTGGCACGTTGTTGTTAACTACGCTGTGTGGGCTATTTACGGTGGCAGCTTATTACAAACCTACATACAAGCTATACCATTTGATTTTAATTTGATGGTATCTACTTTGTTATGTGTGATGATTGGAAAATTATGTATAAAATATTATTATCATTATTATTTGTATTACTAATTAGTAGTACAGCAAAAGCAGACGATTGTAGAGGCGACAGACCTCAATATGATGAAGACGGAACACTTATTCTATATATCTGCAAGTCTTTTATTAGAAACTCTAGCGACTTAACTCATAAGACTTATTCATATGAAGTTGTATCGCCAGATAAAGATTCAATTAAAAAAGTATCTTCTCTAAATGTTGTTCAATCAGGACCTGATGGTCAATTAACTTCTACATTTTTACGAGGTACAAACTCTAACCACACTTTAATAACCTTAAATGGTATTGCAATACAAGATAACTCTACACCTAATGGTGCGGAAGATTTATTTGCTCATAGTTTTTTAGGAGTTAATAGAGTTGAAGTTATCAAAGGACCTATGGGTAGTATCTATGGACCAAATGCTATTGGTGGTGTTATTAATATGGTAACTCAAGCCACTGGAGATAATTACATAGAGTTTTCTGGTGGTAGTTTTGGTCATAAATCACAAATTTTAAAACTAGGTAAAGCAGATTACTCAAAAGGTTTTATTATAGACTTTAGAGTAGAGAATGAAACTGCTGATGGTATATCTGTAGTTGATGGTACAGAAAAAGATGGTATAGCAGACAGAAACTATATCTTTCAAGTTGAGAAATTTTTAGGTAAATGGATTTTAAAATCTAATATTATTCAAACTGTAAACAAATCTGATTTAGATAAATCTACAGACTATACTGATTACACATCTAAATGGCAATTCAACAATCAATATATTTCTTTACAAAGTAAAGATACCGAGTTTTCTTTTCAGAAATCAAAGCACAAAAGAACATATGACGATAAAGGTACAAAGGATATTTACAATTCAGACCAGGAAACATTTATCGCTAGTCATTCTTTTCATCCAGACGAAACATTATCTTTGACTACAGGATTTGAACACAATTTACAAGAAGTAGATTTTGATACTAATATTGCAGGTTATGATTCAAACGTTGATAAAGAAAGACACAACCATGGTTACTATATCAATTTAGATAAACAACTTGATAGTGGTGTCTTTTTACATAGTGGTGTTAGATTAGATACACCTAATACATTTGATAATCAAACCACATACAGAATTGCTGTAGAAAATAATGGCGTACATTTAAGTTATTCTACAGGTTATAAAGCACCTACAGTTTATGAAATGTATGGTAAAAACAATTATGGATTTTTAGGTAATGAAAATCTTATACCTGAAAAATCAGAAACGTGGGAGATTGGAATAAAAGAGGATAATGTAAAACTTGTTTATTTCGAATCTAAAATAGATAATCTTTTAAAGTATGATACTAACACTTATGTTAATGATACTAAAGAAAGCAAACAACATGGAGTTGAATTAAGTAATACTTTTAGTTATGGTAAATTTCAATTAGATAATAGTTTGTCTTATACTGTATCTAAAGATGGTGATGATAAAGATATGTTGAGAAGACCTAATTGGCAAAATACTACAACAATGTATTATAATAATTTTTATGTTGATTGGAATTATTTTGGTGAACATAAAGATATTGACGCTTCAACATATGCAAGAAAAGATATGCCTGCTGTAGATACTTTTGATTTAGGTTATAATATTACTAGAGATAATACAACTTTCTTTTGGAGTATAAACAATGTATTTGATAAAGACTATGAAAGACCTGACGGTTATAATCAATATGATAGAACATTTAATTTAGGTTTTAGAAAATATTTTTAATGGAAACTGATCTTATATTATGGGCGATAATAGGTACCACTAGTGGTGTACTATTCGGTCTTATACCAGGTGCAGGAGCTTTTATTGCAGTAGCAATGTTATATCCTTGGTTAACTGATATATCTTCCATCAATGTTATGATGTATTATGTAACTGTTTTAATAGCCTCACAATATACAAATAGTGTTACAGCAATTCTATATGGTATACCTGGTGACGCAACTGCTATGGTCACAGCCCGAAATGGACATAGACTATTCTTAAAAGGTTTTGGTCATCTAGCCGTGACTAGTAATGCTATCAGTAGTACAATTGGAGTTATATTTGCGACAACTGTTTTTATTTTACTATTACCCACAATTATAGAAGTGTTTAGATTTTATAATAGTGTATTACAGACTCTTATTATTGCAGCTGTAATAGTAATGATTACTTTTTTCACTAAACAAAATAAATTGATAACATTATCATTTTTTGTATTGGGAGGTTTACTTGCAAAAGTAGGTGTTGATAATGTTACGTTTGAACAATTTTTAGTATTTGACAACTCATATCTTGCCATAGGCGTACCATTCGCAAGTGTAATGGTAGGGTTGTATATTGTACCTGAACTATTAAGGCTAAAAAGTTTTAAAGTTGAAGTACCTAAACGTATAAATACTTTTACAGTTGGTAAAGATACAACTACTCCTACATTCATAGGATGCTTCGTAGGATTTTGGTGTGGTCTTGTACCAGGTGTAACAAATATTCTTGGCAGTTATGCTAGTGCAAATATTGTTAAAAGGTTTTTCAAAAAACCTGTACTAAAAAGCATAGCAGCCGCAGAGGCAGCAAATAATAGTGGCGCTTTATCATCACTATTGCCTTTGCTTATATTAGCGATACCTATCACAGGTAGTGAGGTTTTGATTTATTATATTATGTTAGAAAATGGTTTCACTTTCAACGCTACAACAACAAAAAATAAATTAGAAGATATACTTTATATCATTCCGTTTGTAACTGTTTTTTGTCTGTGGTTAAGTTGGTATGGCTTCAATCTGTTAGGGAAGATTGCATACTTGTATAAGAAATATAGAAGTATCGCCAATTTTATTCTCCTATCTACAATCAGTACAGTAAGTATTTTAATATTTCCAAAACACGAATGGATGTTATTTTGCATACTTACGCTTTCTGTAATCGGTTTCATTTTAAAACGCTGGGAAACAAGTCCTGTTATATACGGATATTTCTTAAGCGATTTATTTTATGAAAATTTAATTAGAACATTAATAATCTTATAATAACAAAAAGGAAAACTAAAATGAAAAAAATAATGTTAATAATAATGAGTATGTTTTTTGCAACTTCTTTGTACGCTGAAGTACTAGTAGTGAACCCAGGTTCACAAGAAGGAGCATTTAGACAGATTCTTACAACAATTAATAGTGAACTTGACGCTGACTTTGTGCAGGCTGATAATCCTGTTACTGCCTATTCTTATATAGAAGGTACAGATTCAACCGAACTAGTTGTAACCATTTGGTCTAGTGAATGGCCAGGTGACAATAGTTTAAAAAGTCCAATCATATCTAAAGATAATATAATTGCTTTAATGACATATGAAACTCTTATGTGTAGTAGAGCATACAATTCACTTGAAGATATGAGTGGTAAAACTGTTAAGATTGCAACGTGGGGTTCTGAACCAGTTGCAAAATTCTTAAAAAATTTAGGTGCAAAACATAATGTAACTTTTGAAGTTGTACCTTATGGCGGAAGTGGAAGTACTACAAAAGGTTATATCGGCAAAGACGCTGATACTGTCTTTACAATTACTTCACGTCAAGCTGCATTGGAAGAAGATACGTCAACAAAATGTATTGCCTTTTCTGAAAAAGGTGATTTAGGTTTTAGATTTTTAGACGCTATTATTACTGTCAATGCTAATGAAGCCTTTGTAAATGATTTACGTTCTACGGTGGCAAACCTCTCTAATACTGCTGAGTGGAATGATAAATTTAAAGGTTCTGTAACTTATATTGGGAATGGTACTAATCAAACAATAGATATGTTTGAAGAGGCTGTTGCTAACTTTAGTAAGTAATACAATTATGTAAGAGCTGGTTGGCATCCTTATAGTTGTCAAACAGCTCTTGCTGATTTTTTCCAGTAATATTTAAATTTACACTAAACTTTTTATTCTGTATATTTTGAAATTCAGGTATTCTCATACCAATTCTTAACTTATCGTTTAAATAGTTAAAATATTTTTCAACAACTTCTATATTTTTTATATCTTTAATTACACCAGGTTTTAATTGTGAACAACCCCATAGTAGGTGATTTGTAATTTCTGGTTCTTTATCGTTGCCTATATTGTTAAAGATATTATTGCCAGGCAACTTATCTAATATATTAATAAACTGACCTATACGTGTATTAAAATCTATAGCAATTAATTTTTTACCTGATATATGAAAGTCAGGACCTGCAAAATATAAATCTTTTACTTTTAATTTGTCAATTATAGTCTGTACAAAACCATACATAATTTTATGTTGTTCTTCATCTACTTCATTTACAGGCACAGACCATACTGCCATATCTCTAGCAATATCACTTTTTTTACTGTTTGAGTGTTGTTCAATAGGATTTTTATTGAAATCTAATATATCACCATATTTAACTTTTGTATTTCTAACGTAGAATAAACAATCTACTTTACCGTTCTTAACATAACCGTATGGCGATATAGATGGTTGTTCAGACCAGTAATATTCTTGTGCCATAATCTTACAAGGTGCATAATTAAAATTTTCATTTTGAATACCTTTTTTGTTTATTTCAAAAAATTTATTATTATGTTCTAGTTTAGTTAAGTGATCTAAAAAATGATGTTTATTATTCCATCTTCTATATTCTATGATAGGTGTATTTTGTTCAGATTTAGGATAGAAAGAATTACTACCTGTACCTATATCAGGTTTTGTAAAAAATTCATCGCCATCAAATATATCTAATTGACTATGAAATGTAGGTGTAATACTTTTTGGTACATTATGACCTAGACCTATTGTTCTACAGAAATCATCCATTTTCTGTTTATTGCTAAACACTTCAGCTGCAAAAGCAGATAAGTTATTAATACCATAATAACTTTCTAATTGTGCTTGAATAGGAAAAAGATTTTCGCTAACACAATATATCTTATCGCAAGATAAAACTTTTTGCGTTATGTCTATAATATCAAATTTTTTTGATATTACTAAATCGTCTATATGTTCTATGAAAGGTTTGTAGCGATCGCCTGACTTGTTAGGCACCACATCACAAACAAGTGTGATGTGGTTATTTAAATTCGCTGTGATAAGTCCTTCGGACTTGTTAAGGCTACGCTTATGAGATAATATAATTACATTCATTCATAATATATAGTCGGCTTTTAAGAGTCGGTGTTTCCAGGTACCATTTTATAAGCCCAATTAGGCTCTAGTTCCTGTTCTTCTTCTTTAATACCTTCATCAATTGTAGGAAGTTTGTCTTTTTCTTCTTTCCAACCATCATAAGTTTCTTGGTCTTTATATTCTTTAACAACTATAACACTTTTGTTATCAATATCTAACTCGGCGCTTTTTATCACACCATAATCATCATCTATTTCTATATGTTTGGCAACTATTTCTTCGTCAACTTTTGCTGAAGTTGATTGATTAAAAAAATCTTCAACAGACCCAAAAGTTTTAGATGAGTCAACGTGAGTTAGTTTCCATTTTTTTGCTATTGGCATTTTAATAATACTCCTCTTCTTGTAATCTTTTTAAACCGTCCCAGATTTTACCGCTTCTGTCCCAAGTTCTATAATCCATTTCTGGAGTTGTAGTCTTGTACCATTCATAATTACCTGACATTGTATCTAAAAAGAAACCTTCTTGTTCAGAAACATTAAAATCAAGTTTCGGTAGTAAACTTCTAAATTTTTTCCATTCTGTATAATGGTTAAAATTTTCAAACCTTCTTAACGTGATAACAGTACGTTTATCACCTAATAAGTATGAGTCCCAGTCTATTAAGTATTTATCATTATTAGACTTATGAGCTTGTACCACTTCTAAATCATTGGAACCTGTATAAAGACTATCAAAGAAGTCGTTAGGGTCTTCAAAAGTCTGTGAAGGAACAGCTGTGTTCCTGTACATCCATTGTGTGTCAATACTCATAATTTCCTCAAAATTACTCTAATAGTATTATTTATGCGTATAAATACTACTATGGCAGCTGTAGCAAATTATACAATAGATCAAGGAACCACATTTAGTTCGGCAGTAACAGTTAAAGATAACAGCGGAAACGCATTAGATTTGACTGGATATACTGCTTCGTGCCGAATGGCCTTGGGGTATACTTCTACGAGAACGAGAACAACTTTAACCTCGGAATTTGATTCTGACAGATCAACAGGTATTATAACTATATCTTTGACTGCAACTCAAACTGCCAATTTAGAAGCACCAGCACGTTATGTTTTTGATTTAGACATAACAGCAGGTGATGGAACAGTAACAAGAATAATTGAAGGTCTAATTACAACTAGACCTAACGTATAATAAGGAGAAATACAATATGAGTAGTGAAACAATAAACTCAACAGCACCAACAGCCCCTACTGCACCAGCAGAAACATCTTTTACAATTGATGGAAAAGACTATAAAAGAAGTGATTTGTCACCACAATGCTTTAATAGTATTGTTGTAAGACAAGATTTACAGGCAACTAAAGTAAAATTGACTTTAGAATTAGAAAAAGTTGCTATTCTGCAGGCACATTATGACGCTGTTATCGCTAAAGATTTAGGTATTGACTTAAAAAAGAAAGACGCACCTAAAACTAATAGTGACGCTAATAAAAAGTAGTTTGTTAATACATTATTGATTGATTTAGATATCTTATTATTATAAATATTGTTAACACAGTATAATAATAGGTAAAAATGTCAAATAATATAACTGCAACTTATAGTACAGGTACTAACACAACTGCTACAATTAATAATACAACTACAGGACCTAAAAATGTTTCTGTAACAGCGCCGTCAGTAGCGAAATTAACTAAACTTACAGCATTAAGTGATGTTAATGCTGCTACATTAGACGATGGTGCAATGATTCAATATGATGATAATACCAAAAAATTTGTAACAAGAACTGAAATAAAAACTGAAAGTGGAAATTTAGTATTAAACGGTGGCACATTTTAACTAGGGAGATAAAATGGCAACAATTATAAAGATTAAAAGAACCACTGGTGCTTCGGCGCCTTCAGGTCTTAACCAAGGAGAGCTCGCTTACGTTTACGATACGAGTGCTACTAGCACAGGTGCTGGTGGTACTGGTTTACGTTTATACATAGGTGATCCAACTTCTACATCAAATGCCGCAATAGAAATTGGCGGTCAATATCAAAAATTATTATTAGATCATACACACGGTACATTAACAGCTTCATCTGCTGTAATTGTAGATTCTAATAAGGCAATAGACGAATTATTCATAGGTAATAGTGCTACAGTCGGTGGTACAATTAAATTTAACGAAGGGACGAACAACGGTTCCCACTTCATAGCATTAAAATCTCCCAATAGTGTTGCAAGTTCAGTTACATTTACTTTACCTAGTGCAGACGGTTCAAGTGGCCACGTATTACAAACAGATGGTTCTGGTAATTTAACATTTGCTGCTCCAGCGTCAAGTTCATTTACACTTGCTGCTGATAGTGGTTCAAGTGATACATTTACTACAGGTCAGACATTAACATTTACTGGTGGTACTGGATTAGATTCAGTTGTTTCTGACAACGCAATTACTTTTGCTATAGACGCTACTGTTGCTACATTAGCAGGTACACAAACATTTACAAACAAAACTTTAACATCTCCTAAATTAAATGAAGACGTTGCCTTAACTGCAACATCAACTGAATTAAATTTATTAGATGGTATTACTGCTGTTAAAGATGAAGATAATATGGCAAGTGATAGTGCCACTTCACTTGCAACTCAACAATCAATCAAAGCATATGTTGACTCACAGGTAACAGCACAAGATTTAGATTTCCAAGGTGACTCTGGTGGCGCTCTATCAATTGATTTAGATAGTGAAACATTAGATATCGCTGGTGGTACTGGTATTGATACTTCTGGTTCTGGTAATACATTAACAGTTGCGATTGATAATACAGTTGTTACATTAACTGGTTCACAGACATTAACTAATAAAACATTAACCGCACCTACATTAACAACTCCTAAAATTGCTGACGAAGGTTATATTGCTGATGGTAATGGTAATGAACAAATTATATTCCAACAAACAGCAAGTGCCGTTAACGCAATAGAGATTACAAACTCTGCTACAGGTAATGGTGTTAAAATAGGTTCACAAGGTGATGATACAAACGTTGACTTAATACTTGATCCGAAAGGTTCTGGTACTGTTGATGTTAACAATAGTAAAATTACAAACGTAACTGATCCAAGTTCAGACCAAGACGCAGCTACAAAAGCTTATGTTGATAGTGTTGCAAATGGTTTAGATGTAAAAGATTCAGTTAATCTTGCTTCAACAGCAAACATTGCTGGTACATACAATAATGGTGCAGGTACAATAACTGCAGGTTCAAATGGTGCATTAACAGTTGACGGTGTTGCTACTGCATTAAACGATAGAATATTATTAAAAGACCAAACGGATTCTACTGAAAATGGTATCTATAAAGTATCTACATTAGGTACTGGTTCTGCCGCTTATGTGTTAACAAGAACACCTGACGCAGACGCAGCTTCTGAAATAACAGGCGGCGCTTTCGTATTCGTAGAAAAAGGTACTGCTAATGCTGACAATGGTTATGTATTCACACACGATGGTACTCCAACATTAGGTACAACTAATATTACAGTAGCACAATTCTCTGGTGCTGGTCAAATTAGTGCTGGAAACGCATTAACAAAAACTGGTAATCAGTTAGACGTTGCTGTAGATGATAGTACATTAGAGATATCATCCGACGCTGTACAGATTAAAACAACTTATCCTGGACAAGCGTCAATTACTACATTAGGAACAATTGCAACTGGAGTATGGAATGGTACTGCAATCGCAAATATCTATGGTGGTACTGGACAAACAACATACACTACTGGTGATATGCTATATGCAAGTGGATCAAACACTCTTGGCAAATTGGCATTAGGTGCAAGTGGTAAAATTTTACAATCAAACGGTAGTAATATTACATACGGTGATTTAGACGGTGGAACTTACTAATCGTTAATTTAAAGAGAGATTAAATGGCGACGGTTATTAAATTAAAAACAGGAACAGGTACACCTACCACAAGTGATATAGTAGCACGTGAGGTAGCAATTGATACCTCTGCTCAAAAATTTTATATTAATGATAGTGGGACTATTAAAGAAATAGGTGGCGCTAGTTCATCTACTTTAACAGCTTTATCAGACGTAACTATTTCAAGTGCTCAACCAACACAACATTTATATTACAATGGCTCTGCTTGGGTCAATGAATACGATTACGATATTGGTAAAAGAGTTCCATTCACTAAAACTGACGGTACAGCAACAACAATCGCTCTTGTAAACAATAAAGATATGACAACAATAAATGGATTTTTAGATCATACAGTTTCACAATCATACTATCTTCCATTTACAATAGCTGCAGGTACAGCAGTAACAACAATAAGACCAGGACATATGCCTGAGATTTCGGAGATATAATAAATGAGTTCTAAAACACCAGTAAGAGCCACCCTCTCGGGAAGTAATGTAACAGGTCTTGCCGAATATCAATCAGGTGAATTTGTACCTCTATCACATGGTGGTTTAGGTGCAGCTTTATCAATTGGTTCTGCTGGACAGGTATTAAAAGTAAACGGTGCTGGTAATGCTATTGAGTTTGGTGCTGTTGAGGCAATTGTAAATATTGACAACGCAACAGATTTAGAAAGTGCTACATTAGCAGTAGGTGATAAGATATTATTATCTGATGGTGGTACTGAAGGTAGAGTATTACTATCTCAATTAGATACATTATTTTCAGGCACAACAAAGACATTAACAAATAAGACATTAACAAGTCCAAATATTTCTGGTCTACAAATAACAGATTCAAGTATAGTATTTGAAGGTGCAACTGCTGACACAGCAGAAACAACTTTAACAGTTGCAGATCCAACTACAGATAGAACAATTACTTTACCAGACGCAACAGGTACAGTTGTACTAGTTGCTACAGCAGCTTCTTTAACTAATAAAACTATAGATTTAGGAAACAATACTGTAACTGGTTCATTAGCAGAATTTAATACTGCTTTACAAGGAGATAGTTTTGTTTCTTTAACAGGAAGTGAAACACTAACAAATAAAACATTAACAAGTGCTGTATTAAATACTGGCGTTTCAGGTACTGCTGTATTAGATGAAGATAATATGGCGACTAACTCTGCTACTCAATTAGCAACACAACAAAGTATTAAAGCTTATGTGGATGCTCAAGTAGCAACAAAAGACAATTCAGATGAGATAACAGAAGGTTCTACGAACCTTTACTTTACAAATGCAAGAGCAGACGCTAGAATTACAAATGCTCTTAAAGATGAAGACAACATGGCGTCTGATAGTGCTACTCACGTACCATCGCAACAATCAGTTAAGGCATACGTAGATAGTCAAGTTACTGCTCAGGATTTAGATTTAACTTCCGACTCTGGAACAATTGATATTGATTTAGATTCAGAATCATTAACAGTTGCTGGTGGAACTGGTATCGACTCAAGTGCAACAGGAACAACAGTTACACTTGCTATTGATAGTACGGTAACAACTTTAACTGGGACTCAAACATTAACGAATAAAACTTTAACTGCACCAACTCTTACAAGTGCTGTTTTAAATACTGCTGTATCAGGAACTGCTGTACTAGATGAAGACAATATGGCTTCAAATAGTGCTACGCAACTTGCAACTCAACAATCAATCAAAGCATATGTGGATGCTATATCAACAACATTAACTATTGGTGCTGATAGTGGTTCAAATGATGGCGTTGTAGTAGGAACAGATACACTTACATTCGCTGGTGGAACAGGATTAGATTCAACTGTTTCTGATAATCAGATTTCATATGCAATAGATTCAACTGTTGCAACACTAACAGGTTCACAAACGTTAACTAATAAAACGTTAACAACTCCTATAATCGCTGAAATAGATTCTGGATCAACAATTACACTAGACGCAACAACTGATATCGTATTAGACGCTGACGGTGGTGATGTATTCTTTAAAGATGGTGGTACAACAATTGCTACTCTATCAAATACATCAAGTGATTTTGTAATTACAACTGGTGTACAAGATAAAGATTTCATAATCAAAGGTGATGATGGTGGATCAGGAATTACTGCCTTAACTATAGATATGTCAGAAGCTGGTGCAGCTTCATTTAATAGTAATGTTACTGTTGGTGGTAATGCTGTAATTACAGGAAACTTAACAGTTAATGGTACTACTACAACACTCGCAACAACTAACTCAACAATTGAAGATAGATTAATAGAATTAGGAACAGGTACTTCAGGTACTCCTGGCAATGATATGGGTATTGTTATGGAGAGAGGCGATAGTGCAAACGCATTTATAGGTTGGGACGAGTCTGCTGATAAATTTATAGTTGGTACTGGTACATTTACTGGTGCAAGTACTGGTAACTTAACAATTACTACAGGTACTTTAGTTGCAAACGTTGAAGGTGCTTTAACAGGTAACGCTTCTACGGCAACAACATTAGCAAGTGCAAGAAATATTGGTGGAGTATCATTTGATGGTAGTGCAAATATTGACTTACCTGGTGTTAACTCATCTGGTAATCAGGACACTTCAGGTAACGCAGCTACTGCTACTGCATTAGCAACTGCTAGAACAATCGCTGGTCAATCATTTGATGGTACTGGAAACATAACGATTGCTTCAACTGATTTATCTAATACAGCTGCAATCACATTATTAACTGCAAGTCAAACTTTAACTAATAAAACATTAACTAGTCCTGTAATCAATACAGGAGTTTCAGGTAGTGCTATATTAGATGAAGATAATATGGCAAGTGACTCTGCTACGCAACTTGCAACACAACAATCCATTAAAGCATATGTTGACGCTAAAGTTACAGCAGAAGATTTAGATGTAACTACAGATTCAGGAACAATCGCAATAGATTTAGATTCAGAAACAATGACAATTGCTGGTGGTACTGGTATAGATTCAAGTGCAACTAGTAATACTGTAACTCTTGCTATTGATTCAACTGTTGCAACGTTAACAGGAACACAGACTTTAACAAACAAAACTTTAACTGCTCCAGTTATATCTACTATTACAAATAATAGTAATACATTAACTTTACCTACAACGGCTGATACGTTAGTTGGTAGAGCTACTACAGATACTTTAACAAACAAAACAATTACATCACCTTCAGTTTCTGGTTTAACATTAACTGATAGTTCAATTGTATTTGAAGGTGCAACTGCTGACGCATATGAAACAACATTAACAGTTGTAGACCCAACAGCAGATAGAACAATTACATTCCAAAATGGTACTGGTACAGTTGCTTTCTTATCAGACGTAACTGGTGGTGCTACACCTGGTAACTTTACAACTATCACACTTGATAATAATATTACTTTTGAAGGTGATACAGATGACGCTTACGAAACTACTTTAACAGTTATAGACCCAACAGCAGATAGAACAGTTAGTATACCAAATGCTACAGGTACAATATCATTAATTGCAAATACAGAAACATTAACAAATAAAACTATTGATTTAGGAAGTAATACTCTAACAGGTTCACTTGCTGAATTTAATACTGCTTTACAAGGCGACAGTTTTGTTTCATTAACTGGTAGTGAAACGTTAACTAATAAAACGTTAACTAGTCCAACTATTAATGCTTTCTCTGGTACAGGTAATGGTAGTATCGCAGGTACTTTATCATTAACATCTACAAGTACAGGTGATGTATTAAATATAACTACAACCGAAAATAGTTCAACTGCTGGTCCTGTTATAAACTTAAAAAGAAATAGTGCTAGTGTTGCAGACGCAGACTATATGGGGCAAGTTAAATTCCAAGGTGAGAATGACGCTGACCAAGAAATTACTTATGCTAAAATTACTGGTAAAATACAAGACGCTTCAGATGGTAGTGAAGATGGTTTATTAGAATTTGCAAACATCAAAGCAGGTACACAAACAATTACTGCTAGATTAAGATCAGACAGTTTACAATTATTAAATGGCACAAGTTTATCAGTTGCAGGTGACGCTACAATCACAGGCGATTTAACAGTAAATGGTACAACAACTACACTTGCTACTACAAACTCTACAATAACAGATTCACTAATAGAATTAGGAAATGGTACTTCAGGTACTCCAAGTAATGACGCTGGTTTAGTTATAGAACGAGGCGATTCAAATAACGCATTTATAGGATTTGACGAGTCAGCAGATAAGTTTATTGTAGGTACTGGATCATTTACTGGTGCAAGTACAGGAAATTTAACAATTACAACTGGAACATTAGTTGCTAATTTAGAAGGAAATGTTACTGGTAACGTAACAGGTAATACATCTGGTTCAGCTGCAACGGTTACAAGTGCGGCTCAAACTGCAATTACTTCAGTAGGTACTTTAACTGCTTTACAAGTTGATAATATCAACATTGATGGTAATACAATATCATCTACAGCAGGTACAGATTTAAATATTACACCACTAACAGGACAACAAATTGTATTAGATGGTACAATTGTAATTGACGCTGGTGTAGTTACAGGTGCAACAAGTATTACATCAACTGCATTTGTTGGTGCTTTAACAGGAAACGCTTCTACAGCAACTGCATTAGCAACTGCTAGAACACTCGGTGGTGTATCATTTGATGGTAGTGCCGATATTAATTTACCTGGTGTTAACACATCTGGTAACCAAGATACAAGTGGTAACGCTGCCACAGCAACTGCTCTTGCAACTGCTAGAACAATTGCTGGTCAATCATTTGACGGTACAGGTAATATTACAATCGCTTCAACAGATTTATCTAACACAAGTGCTATCACATTATTAACAGCTTCACAAACTTTAACTAATAAGACATTAACAAGTCCTGTATTGAATACAGGTGTTAGTGGTACTGCTGTACTAGATGAAGATAATATGGCTTCAGATAGTGCTACGCAACTTGCAACGCAACAAAGTATTAAAGCTTATGTGGATGCTCAAGTAGCAACAAAAGATAATACAGACGAAATTACTGAAGGTTCATCAAATTTATATTTCACTAACGCAAGAGCAGACGCTAGAATTACAAATGCTCTCGTTGATGAAGATAATATGGCTTCAAATAGTGCAACTAAAATACCATCGCAACAATCAGTTAAGGCATATGTTGATACTCAATTAACAGCACAAGATATGGATATCACTTCAGATAGTGGTACGATTGATGTTGATTTAGATTCAGAAACATTAACAATTGCTGGTGGTACTGGATTAGATTCAAGTGCAACAGGAACAACAGTTACACTTGCTATAGATTCAACAGTTGCTACATTAACAGGTTCACAAACATTAACGAATAAAACTTTAACAACACCTACTATAGAAGAAATAGATGGTTCTACAATCACTTTAGATAGTGCAGGCGATATTAATTTAGACGCTGATGGTGCTGATATTATATTAAAAGATGGTGGAACAGAATTTGGTAGATTTACAAACGACTCAACAGACTTTGTAATTAAAGTTGCTACACAAGATAAAGACATTAAGTTTATAGGTGATGATGGCGGTTCTGCTGTAACAGCATTAACTTTAGATATGTCAAATGCTGGTGACGCTACATTCAACAGAAATATTGCTGTTGGTGGTAATGCTGTAATTACAGGTGACTTAACTGTAAATGGAACTACAACAACACTAGCAACAACTAACTCAACAATAACTGACTCGTTAATTGAATTAGGAAATGGTACTTCAGGTACTCCTGCTAATGACGCTGGTTTAGTTATTGAAAGAGGAAGTTCAGATAACGCATTTATAGGATTTGATGAAAGTGCTGATAAGTTTATAGTTGGTACTGGATCATTTACTGGTGCAAGTACAGGAAATTTAACAATTACAACTGGTACACTTGTTGCAAACCTAGAAGGTGCTGTAACAGGTAATGCTTCTACAGCAACTGCTCTTGCAACAGCAAGAAATATCGCTGGACAAAGTTTTGATGGTAGTGCTAATATTACAATTGCAAGTACAGATTTATCTGATACGGCTTCTATTGCATTATTAACATCTTCACAAACTTTAACTAATAAAACATTAACATCACCTGTTTTAAATACAGGCGTTTCTGGTACTGCTGTTGCTGATGAAGACGATATGTCTTCCGATTCGGCAACGAAATTAGCAACACAACAAAGTATTAAAGCATATGTTGACAATCAAACTTTATCACTTATTGATGAAGATAATATGGCAACAGATAGTGCTACTCGTCCACCATCTCAACAATCAGTTAAGGCATATGTAGATAGTAATGTTTCAAGTGTATCGGCTTCAAGTTCAACTACGTTTACTAACAAGTCAATAGATTCAGACAACAACACAATTACAAATATAGTTAACGCTGATATTAAATCATCAGCGGCTATCGCAATGAGTAAGTTAGAAGATTTAACTGGCTCACGTGCTCTTGTTTCTGATGGTAGTGGTGATGTTTCTGTAAGTGATATTACATCTACAGAATTAGGATATTTGAATGATCTTACAGGAAATATACAGACACAATTAGACGCAAAACAGGCAACTATAAGTTCGTCTGCTAGATTAAACGCAAATTTGATACACGATGGTACGATATCAAATACAGAATTTGGTTATTTAAATGGGGTTTCTAGTAATGTTCAGACTCAATTGGATAACAAATCAACAAAAGGTTTTGCAATTGCTATGGCAATCGCATTATAAATATATAAATAGATAAAGAGATAGATATATGGCACAAAATTTTAGAAGATATATAGCAAGAAACGTTGGTACGTCAGCAGTAACATTGCATACTGCAAATAGTTATGATACTGTTATAGGTATTGCTTTAGCGAATACAACGTCAAGTGAAATCAAAGTAGATGTTTATATAAATGATGGTTCAAATGACTATTATCTTATAAAAAGCGCACCGATTCAATCAGGTGGCACTTTACAAATTATAGACGGAGGAGCAAAATACGTTATTCAAAGTGCTGACGTATTAAAAGTAGTATCTAATACTGCTAGTTCTTGTGATGTTTGGGTAAGTGCTGTGGATGCAATATCAGACTAGGGAATAAATGGCTTACATAGGAAATAACGTTGCTCAAACTGCTGTAGATACAACAGATCAAAGATTTGATGAGATGAAAGCAATCTCAATTGACAGTTCTGCTGTACAGACAATATACCTAGGCGGTGATGAAACAGGCGTAGCTGCTTCTCCAGAAGACGCTTTCGGGGTTTCTTTAAATAATATCGTTGCAGACTGTAATCACAAAACATATAGAAGAATTGATATGGGAACTGTTTCAGTTCAATTAGGAGTAGTTGACTTTGGTTATGTTGCTAACTCTAATTAATATTATGGAAATTGAAAATCAAACAAATTAAGTAAAAAAAAGGAGTTCAAATAACTAATTATTATAAATAATACAAGTTAGTTTGTTACAAAAGGGAGAGAACAACAATGCCAACAATTTTACAATTAAGAAGAGGTACTACTGCTGAAAATGCTGCCTATACAGGCTCAGTTGGTGAAATAACGGTAGATACTACACTAGATAAAGTTATCTTACACGATGGTTCTACTGCAGGTGGTGCCGCTACTGTTGGTAACTTACAAGGAAATATTCAATTAGGTAAGACGGCTGCAGGTGAAATAGATACATCTACAGGAAATCTTACAATAGACTCAGCTGGTGGAACAGTTACAATTGACGACAATTTAACTGTATCAGGAAATTTAACAGTTTCAGGAACAACTACAACTGTTGACTCAACAACAATTAGTATTCAAAATGCTTTTGTTTTTGAAGGTGCAACAGATGACGCTTACGAAACAACTTTAACAACGGTTGATCCAACAGCAGATAGAACACTATCTTTACCAAACGCAACTGATACGTTGGTTGGTAAAGCAACTACAGATACACTTACAAACAAAACATTAACAAGTGCCGTATTAAATACTGCCGTTTCAGGTAGTGCTATATTAGATGAAGATAATATGGCTTCAAATAGTGCTACACAAATTGCAACTCAACAATCTATTAAAGCATATGTTGACGCTCAGTTAACAGCACAAGACATGGACGTTACGTCTGACTCTGGAACAATTGATGTTGATTTAGATTCAGAAACATTAACGATTGCAGGTGGAACAGGAATTGATACATCTGCTACAGGAACAACTGTAACTGTTGCTATTGGCGGCTCAGTTGCTACGTTAACAGATTCTCAAACATTAACAAACAAAACATTAACTTCACCAGTATTGAATACAGGTGTTAGTGGTACTGCTGTTAAAGATGAAGACAATATGGCGTCTGACTCTGCAACACATTTAGCAACACAACAATCCATTAAAGCGTATGTTGACTCACAAGTTACTGCTCAGGATTTAGATTTAACTACAGACTCTGGAACAATTGATATTGATTTAGACTCTGAAACGTTAACAATCGCTGGTGGTACTGGATTAACTTCAAGTGCGACAGGAACTACAGCAACACTTGCTATTGATTCAACTGTTACAACTTTAACAGGAACACAAACTTTAACTAACAAGACTTTAACAAGTCCTGTTATGACAACACCTCAAATCAATGACTCATCAGCTGATCACCAATATGTGTTCGCTGTAAGTGAATTG
>Ga0209404_10000847_pt1 | contig 22774 bp, 33 predicted proteins | sample TroAtlMetagenome_2_FD_187447 | JGI IMG/M metagenome (GOLD analysis project Ga0209404, IMG submission 187447) | Marine eukaryotic phytoplankton communities from Atlantic Ocean - Tropical Atlantic ANT8 Metagenome (SPAdes) (version 2) | ecosystem: Environmental > Aquatic > Marine > Oceanic...
GAAGATTTGAGTCTGAGGCTGACAGAGTAGGCGAACAGTTTGATATGTCTCGCTTTGCAAACCTTGACGCCATCAACCGAGATCAAACGCTCATAGATCAGTTGACTGGACTTGTTGACGTAGGGCGAATCGGTGCAGAAGGGTTGACTGGAAACACCTCAGCCTTTTCAACGCTAGGAGGAAACGTGTATTCTCAACTTGGCGATGCTATGGGGTATGAAGGGTTAAGGCGAGGAGATCGATTCAGCAATGCAATCGGTGGATTATTTTCTAAAGACAAGAAACAGGCATAGCGCAGGAGCTAAGTAATGGCGAACAGACTTCAAAGAATCATGGCGATGGATCAGATGATCCAAAATCGCAATATGCCTCAGCAGGGGATGCAGAATGTTTTTAATCCCACAACAGGAACATTTGTAAGCGTACCCTTTCAGACTGATCCTAATTTTAAAGGGCGCAGGACGGTTATGACTCCCTCTGGCCCTCAAGTGTTACCGGGATTTAAAGGAGTAGAAAACCCCTATCGACAACTAGGTCGAGGTGTCAGGAATCTACTCGGCAACTTGTTTGATCGTGGATCACTTAGACGAGAAGAAAGAAAACGAGAGCAAGGCATGGAACAAGCAGATCAAATGCTTGATACGATGGATCCGTCAGTTCTTCAGCGTCCTGAGTTTGATCCAGTACCAGACAATCAAGCAAGAATTGACGAGCTTCAAAAAAGAATCAATCGTCCAATTATGCGTGGCCCTGCGCCCCTGCCTACCTTTGACATTTCTAGGGTTAGAGGGCAAACAGCAAAACTTTCTCAAGAAGACAAAAATATTGAAAACTTTTTACCTACTGGCGTTACGTCAGACGGAAGAATTGTAAACGGTCAAACGACTACCAAAGCAACAAGAGAGCAATTACGAACAGCATTACAAGATAGAAAAAGTTTAGAAGGGGTCGATCAAAGAACTAAAGACTTGCGAGGAGAATTTAGAAAAGCTACAGATCAGTTTTCAAAAATCGATCAAGCTTTTGGTCGGCTACAAGGAAGTCTTACAGGTACAGGGGCAGGGGATTTGTCTTTAATTTTCCAATACATGAAGATTTTAGATCCCGGCTCAACAGTAAGAGAGGGAGAGTTTGCAACGGCACAAAATTCAGGAGGCGTGGACGATAAAGTAAGAGGTTTATATAATCAAATTGTAGACGGAGCGCGTCTCGCTGGTAGTCAAAGAATTGACTTTTACGAACGATCTAAAGATTTATACAACGCTGCAAAAGAGGGATATAATTTAAACGTTGCAACTTATAACGATCTGGCAGAAAAGTCTAAAGTCAATAAAAATTTAGTTACTTATGATAGGGCAACGTCAGCAGCAGCAGGAGATAAAATAAACATAATTTTAAGTGGATTAGATGAGTCTGAATTGAACTCCCTAACCAATGAAGATTTAAAAAGGTTAGGCGGTCAGGATTTAGTCAATAGAGTTGCAAAGTTTAAACAAGGTGGAGGTGAAAGTTCTGCTGACCCATTTGGTTTTTCTACCATGCCACTAGTCACGATTGAAAAAATTGCAAGTCAAGATCGACAATCTTTATTAGATAGTTATGGTCAAGAGTTTGTAGATGCTTTAGTAGCAGAGTTAACTAGAAGAGACGAGCAAAAATAATGGCTACTTTACTTGAAGAAATACGATCTCGAAAAAAGTCAGATAACTCTCAATCTCAAGAATCTGAAATTCCAACTTTAGAGGAATTTGCCCCAACTAGAACTTTGTTAGATGAAGTTAGAAATCAACAGCCAGATATTGCAAAAGGAAGAAGGCAATTATTTAGATCAATTACGCCTCAAGCAGTTGATGATTTTGTTGACAGATTTCCATCTGAAACACCTTTAGACGAATTGTTTAAAGACGTACCGGGAGGGTTAGAAGGAGCGAGAGGCGTGGCAGATGTTGTGCTTTCAGGTGCAACCTCAGTTATTCCTGCGATTGGTAATGTGGTCGGGACAGTTGAAGGATTTGGAAAAGCTCTATCAGATGGCAGTTTTGGAACACAAGAAGGCGCAAGAAACATTCAAAGAACTGCAGAGCAAAGGGCTGAAGCGTTTGGTCGTAACCGATTGATTCCGTTTTATGAGCCTCCCTCAGAAGCAGGAAAGCAATTACAAGAAAATTTAGGTAGATTTGCTGGAAGATATTTACCTCCATTTTTATCTGGTGGCCCTAGTCAGTTTCTTACTGGCAGACAACCAACAATTACGAAAAAAGAGGAAACTGCAAATAGAATTAGATCAGGGGATCAAAGTGCAGAACTTGCGAAAACTAAAATTCCAGATCCCGAAGGTTTTACTAAAGATAAAACAATAGAAAAAGACAGAGAAGCTATCGAAGTAATAAAACAAGGGCTTGATGAGTCAAAAGTTCAAATGATTAAACAAGCATCAATTCCTGATAAAGAAAGAATGTTAGAAATGGTCAATTTGAGATCAAAGGGATTAACTAACTATAAAGAAGAGCAATTAGATAGAGCAAGCGATATACCGGGACAGGCTTTATTCAATAATATTACAAAATTAAGAACTGCAAAAACTAAAGCAGGACAAGAGGTAAAAAAAGAAGCCAACACTTTGAAAGGCGTTTCTATAGATAACGATCAAGAAGTTTTAAATATCGGTAATAGATTTATAAATGATCTTTCTGAAGATTTAAATATAGAATTTGATCGAAATTTAAACCCAATTTTTGAAGGCACAACACTTGTTGAAATAAACCCAACGTCTCAAAATTTAATTAAGAAAATTTTTACTATTGCAAAAAATCCAAAAGACGCTAAAGGGTTGCATGATCTCAAACAAGCAGTAAACGAAAAACTTAATTATGACAAAAAACAACCCGGAGGGGTTGCAGGGAGTACAGAGAGAATAATTAAAGATTTTAATCGAGATATAAATAATTATTTAAGAAACAAAAGCGACAGTTACGCTAAAGCAAACGATAAATTCAGTATTATTACAGATGCAATAGACAGTTTTAAAGATATTGCACCAGCAAAAACAGATTTCGACTCCATTACAACTTCAAAACAATTTGGCGTTTTATTAAAAGGTTTAACTTCAGACAGAATGACAAGGGCGCGTTTGCTAGATGCGATTAACAAAGTTCAAACGGTTGGAGGCATAAAGGATCAGAATTTAGTAACTTTATCTCTTTTTGCACAAAATTTAGATGATCTTTTAGGAAGGCCAAGTGCTGTTACTGGTTTTCGGGGAGAAACTCAAAGAGGCATTGAATCAGCATTAGAAAACACTATGTTAGGGCAGCCGACAATGATGCAAACAGGAGTCAACCTAGCAAAAGGCGCAAGGGATAGAGTAAGAGGCATCAATCAAGAAAATGCTCTCCAATCCATCAGAAACTTACTTGAACGAGATTTGCGAGAAAACAGACGCAGACAATCAAAGTCTAAAGAGATAGTCCCTAGAAACTAAACATCCTCTGGCGTTGGATCTCCCCAATTATTCGCAACCTTGTACACGCTCGTTTGTTTCTTGATCTTAAAGAACCCCTCATGCTCCGGGTATGTTTCTATGAACGCTCTGGCGTAAAAGGGAACATGATTGTTTGAGATTTTAAAATCAGTGGTGTTGTCACTGGTAATAATTTTGCTCCACCTAATTACCTCAAAGATTGCTTTAGCCGAATACTTTGGTTCTTTAGCAATCATCTGAAAGGTGTGTTTAACAAACTCTTCCCAGATGTGAGGGTTGTTTTTGTGAAAAGCTTCAAACTGTTCCTGCATCTCTTCAAGTCTATTCATGCTACCTCCTAAAATGGTATATCATCATCAACAAGTGGTTGGTCTTTTGGTGACAAGAATTGGAAGCTAAAGGCTTTGATGATTGTAGAATATCTCCTCTCTCCTTCCTTCTCCCATTCCCTATACTGAATCTTGCCCTCGACATATATCTTTGAACCTTTCTTGAGCGTGTCGGCTGCCTCGGCTATTGCCCCTCTGAACTCTACTTTGTGCCATTCAGTTTGCTCTTTTCTTTCACCTTGAGAAGTTTTCCACTTGTCTGAAGTAGCAAGGCTGATGGTCATGGTCTTAGTACCATCCTCCCAGTATTTGATATCTGGATCTCGGCCAAGATTCCCCACCAAAATCACTTTATTCACTGACATTGTTTGCCTCCGTTATGTTGATTTTTTTGTAAGTCGATGACTTGGAAAAATACGGTTCGAGTTGCTTATAAAGATTCGGATCTTCCTCTTCCAACTTTTTAAGATTAAGAGATCCTTTTTTTTGAACAGTTTTAACTGTCACTCCAAACCCAAAACACTCGCCCTGATTTTTAAGAGTTTCGCCTATTGCGTCTAACTGGGCTTTGATTGCCTTCTCTTGTTTCTTCAGGCTCTTGTACTTAGTCGCCATGTCCCCAAAAGCCTCATCTGTTCTTTCAGATTCAAACTTGTTCCATGCCTCTATGAGTTGGCTAAAGTGATCCTCAGTAATATGACATTCCTGAAGTCTGGTTCTATCCTCGTCATAAGTGTACAAAAACGTCCGTTCAGCCCCGGAACAGAGTTTTTGGTGAACTAATTGCCAAAATGTAGGGTGCTTTTCGTCCAAATCGTCCCAGTACGCACTAGAAGGGCTTGAGGGACATTTTATCTCTACGATGACCTCTACCCCTTCCAGTTCGCCAAAAGCGTCCAGAGAGGCTCCAAATAGCCCCATTTCGTAACAACGTGGCTCCAAATGTATTCCAAGGTGTTCCCCTACTGCTGCCCTAGCAATAGGCTCCATGTTCGACCCTCTGACCATCGCCTCGTTAACAAAAGTGGGTTTCTTGTCTGCCTTCTGCTTTCTCAAAGCGTTTTGGGATTGATGAGGATTGACGTTCATAACGGTGGGAGTTTCAGAGGCGGTACGGAGTGACTCACGCCACTCCAACCACTCCCGGGAACCTTGCTCTAAAAAGACTCGTTTATTCTCCATCAGTGACAGCCTTTTGAGTTGCTTGATCTATAGCTCTTTTTAGCTTCGCCTCAATCTGTGCGTCAGTCATCTTCTCTTTACGCCAGTTCTCAATTGTCTTGGGATAAACTATTTTGGCTTCGAGAGCTTTAGCAATAATTCCACTCTCTTTAACTTCTTGCTTGGGCATTGTGCCAATTTTCTTGATTTGTTCTTTGGTGCTTTTCTTGTGAGTGGCTTCTGCACCATTCCCATCATCGTCTTCATCAGATCCGATTCCGCAAGCTGTAGCAAGTGAGTATCTTTTTGCGTATGTCAGGGCAGATCCGTAACCTTGAGGCGAGTTCTTATCCAGTGGCACAGTCGTAAGCCCAAAGCTCATCTGACCATCCGGGCCGTGGAAGATTGTCTCAACACAAACAGCGTTCTCTCGCTCGTGTACTTTTTGTTGATAGAAAATGCCGTTCTTGTTGAGAGGCTCCTTAACTGCATCGATGATAGCCTCTAGCGTGGCATACGTTGATTTAAAGTGAGGATTTGGTTTGTCTTTTACAGCGTGAGTGATCTCTGACTGAGCCTTTACGAGCGCAGTCATAAAGGCTTGTGTTTCTAGATTTTTGTTTATCTCTAACATATTAGTTCCCCTTGATTGAACATTGTGGTTGAAGGTTTTTATAGTCCGGATGGATACCATCACAAACGTCTTTAAAATACTGCTGTTCTTGAATTAGCTCGTCTTGATAGTCCTGATTGCCAATCAAACCAAGAGCTAAAAGGATCGCTGCAAGGATGCTTAGGTTCTTTAGGCTCATAGGTTATGCTCCCTTACAATTCTCAAAGCCTCAGAACAATCATTTCCTACTGAAAGATCGTGCGACGCTGCTTCAAACTTTAAATCATCTTTCCATTGATCGTAGTCTTCAAGGATGCTTTCAAGAAGTTGCAGAGGATTGTCGCTCTTAGATTTGTCATCAACAGCCTCTTTAATGGTTTCGACTAAACCATCTTCAGCGTTAATAAATTCAAACCACAAGCTATATTCATCTCTCTTAATCCGTTTGCTTTCTGAAACAAGTTTATCGTTTGTCATAATGTCTCCCTAATTAGAAATCTTGCTAGTGGCGTAAACATTTATTTGGTCAACTTCACTTATTTCATTTGCCAACTCTTGACGAACTTGTTTGTTCCAACTTTTAAAGAAATAATTTTTTTCAATCTCTTCAAAAACTTCTTTTTTGGAGTGGCCTTTGTTCAAAAGCCTCACAATTTCGTCTTGATAATTTCTCATGCGCTGGATCTTGTTTGTCATTTGTTTTCTCCCTTTCATCTGCATTATTATGCATATCTAAAATAAATTATCAACTGTACTTGAATACAAAGAAAAAATGGTTATTATGTCAGGATGCTAAAAGAGAAGACGATAGAATTGTTGAAGGAAAGTCCGAAGCCTCTTCCAAAGATTGCAAAGGATTGCAAACTTAAAGAAAGGTGGCTCTATCATTTGAAGAATGACTATTGGGATGATCCCGGCGTTTTGAAGATAGAAAGGCTCTATGAGTATCTATCTGGTAAGTCTTTGAATTTAGGCAAAAAAAGGAAATAGTGTCCCAAAGTGTCGGAAGAAAAAAACCGATAACGCAGCGCACCACCTGCACAAAAGGGTAGCTAGGAGATGGATAAATCCGTAGCTAAGAGACTCGCTATTCGATAACACTTTTTCCTCCGTCATAGTTTTAAAAATACCGCTCGTCGGTAAAGTGGTTTATGGGAGAAAGATATGAATTACACCGAAGACTTTGAACATTACTGGAGCTTGTACCCCAAGCAGACCGGGAAGGGAGCCGCCTTCGCAAGTTGGAAAAAGTACACGAAAGCAGAGCATGAGCTAATACTAGATCACCTTCCACAAAGGTTAAAAACTGATTCAGACTGGCTTGAGGGTAAGTTCATCAAGAACCCTGCGACTTGGTTGAATCAAAGATGTTGGGAAGACAACTATAAGAGAGCATCTCAATTCGCAAGGATCTCAGCTATCAAAGAAGAGGCATGGTGCGATAAGTGTGACAGCTATAACTTCACTCGAAGGCATGAGGACATCTGCGAAAACGGAGAAGAGTTTTATCACTTGAGACTTAAAAACAAAAAATGGGTTTTCTCAAACTACAAGGCGACTGAACTTGAAACGGTCGCTTGAACAAAACGACTGCCTTCACAAGTGGACTAGAGTGATTTCTAGTCACCTTCAAGACTCAGGCGTGGCTGTGAGTCACGATACAGTAAAAGAGTTAATTCTTTTAGAGTTGGGAAATACAAAGAGAGTCAAAGTGCCGGGACTTCAAGAAAGGGTCATTCCCATGCGAAGTCATCAATATAAACAAATGGACTTTGATCTTAACGAGTACGACAGAAAAAATAATTTTATCTCTATGAACGCTCTTCTCTCTAAGGTAGAGGCGTGGGCTGCAACAGACTTGAACTTACAATTGGAAGGAGTAAAATCTAAAGAGGGAGTAAGCTAATGTTTTTTAAAAAGAAATGCGCCAATCAAGCGTGTGATAATAAACACAAGATGACCCTCGACCCCGATGAGCATTGGTGCGACTTTTGTTACGGAAAAAGAGTCAACAAGCAGGAACGTCATCTGCGAGGACTTAGGAGAGAACAGGAGCTTGTCGCTAAATATTGGAAGGCTCCAACGTGGGTTCCAGAAACATGAGAGGGAGAAAAGGGCCACAGAATTTAGAAAAGAAAACGGTTCCTCAGTTACAGAATACCTTATGGCCTATCTTTGCTAACTACATCAAAGCAGTCTATGGTTCAGAGTGCTTTACTTGTGGAAAACGATGCGAGGGTAGGGACAGACAGGCAGGACACTTTATTCCCCGGACATATTCTCCAGTAAAATACGATGAGGACAATGTTAGAACTCAATGCTCTCATTGCAATGAGTTCCATCATGGAAAGCCTGTAGAATTTGAGAGAAAGCTAAGACTTCAGATCGGAGATGAGGCAGTTGAAAACCTAAAACGAGAATCCACGAAGACTTGGAAGTGGGATCGTCAGTGGTTGATTGATAAGATTCTCTACTATCGACAAGCCTTAAAAGAAAGGGAGGAAGCTGCATGAGTCTACTAACTTCACTGATTGCGCCAGTTGCTAACATTGCTACCGGGATTATAAAAAACAGAGGCGAGATTTCTAAAGCGAAACACGAAGCTAAAATGTCTCAGATTCAGAATGACGCAGATTGGGAATCTAAGATGGCCGATGCTTCTGCTAATTCGTGGAAAGACGAGTGGTTTACAATTTTGCTTTCCATACCCTTACTAGCGGTCGGTGCTGGCGTTGTGATGGACGATCCCCTTATCATTGACCGAGTAAAGTCAGGCTTTCAAGCTCTCGAAGAGTTGCCAGATTGGTACAGCTATCTTTTATTCCTAGCAGTCTCAGCATCTTTTGGAGTGAAAGGCGTTGATAAACTAATGAATCTGAGAAAGAAATGAACAAAGAACTAGAGCCGGGAAGTGAATACAACAAGTACGATACTGACGGAGATGGCGTGGTTACAGATGCAGAACTCGCCACTACTGAACGACTGCAAGCCTTAGAGTTGCAAAATGAGAAAGCAGATGCTCAGAAAACGATGTGCTGGTTTGCCTTGTGGGGGATGCTCCTCTATCCAAGTGGAATAGTGATCACTTCGTTTTTAAAACTGGATTCGGCTGCTACCATCCTTGGGGACATTGCCTCCGTATATTTCATATCCGTGTCTGGCCTGATCGCTGCCTTCTTTGGGTTCCAAAGTTTTAATGGTAAAAAATAATGGAAATCTTAATCGCAGTTGGTTTTATTGTTGGTTATGTATTAGGGAAACACTATGGCCGTTAACTTAGATCAACTTTACGAAGAGATTAAAGCAGACGAGGGACTTGTAACTAATGACGAGGGCGAGTCTCTGATCTATAGGTGTACAGAGGGCTATCTGACTTGTGGCATTGGTCATAAGATCGTGGAGGGAGATGCAGAGTATGGATTCGTGGAAGGCGATACAGTCCCAATGGACTCGGTTAAGGAACACTTTGAGAAAGACGTTCAAACAGCTATTGAGGACTGCCGAGCAATTTATGGAGACGGATTTGATTCGTGGAGTGAGGAACGCTGTCATATCGTCACTAACATGGCTTTTCAACTTGGTAGAAAAGGGCTATCTAGCTTTAAAAAGTTTAATGCGTACTTTCAAGAAGGAGCTTATGGCGGTGCGTCCTTGGAAATGATGGATAGCAAATGGGCTTTACATCAAACACCAAATCGGGCCAAAAGATTGAGTGAACGAGTCCTAGCGTTAGCCAATGACTCTAGCCGATAAAGCAGACAAGTTGATAGAGCTATGGGTGAGGGAACTGGCTCAGGAATCAGCCAATCCCTACAAGGCTCAGAGTCTCCTCGATGGACACTTTGCCCTTGAGGTTGGAGGTAAGCGGAATCCCTTGAAGTCATACATCAACGCAAAGGAAACGAAATCACCGCCAAGGGACATCATTAGCAGCGATTTGATTTTGATTGACTCAATCATTGGTCAGATTAGTAAGGTGAATAGTAAATATCCTTTAGTTTTAAAATGGTTTTATAGTACAGGCGACATGAAGCGAGTAGCGAAAGAGGCAAGCGTTAGCCTTACTAAAGCAAGGGAACTAAAGAATACTGCATTTGACTTAGTACAAGTTTTATTAGATGAAAAATTAGGAAAGAACTATGGTTAAAAAGTTATGGGAAAAGATTAAAAAATTGTTGGGCTTGACCCCGGAGGTTGAACCCCCAAAAGCCAAGCCCAGAAAAGCTAAAAAGAAGAAAGCCCTCTAGCGAAATCTAAGAGCTTTTTTCTGAACTGAGGCAGGACATACACCTCCACCTTAACGAGTCCCTGCCTCCTGCGTTTCAGCCTATGGCGTTGAACCCGGTCACGATTGAGCCGGGCTTTTTTCTCCTCTTTGGTTTCGTTCATGCCTCAACACCTTCTAAAGCCTCTTGAGCCTCTTTCTTGGCTCGCTCAACTTCAATTTCAGATAAGTTCTCAGCAAACGATTGTGCATGTGTGATTGCTCTTTTAGCTTGCTCTTCTGTTGGTGCTGAAATCGCAAGTTTAAGTGCCAAAACGAGCGCATCGTAAAGATTATCAATTTTTACTTCCATTTTTTTCCCCTTGATTTAGTTAAATTACTAACAGCCCATCCTTTGCTCATCTATCGCCCACGCCTCTTCCTCTGCTTCTAACATTTTCATCTTTTGAAGTTGCTGCTCTAATTCTTCACGATGCTTGGTTTCCAAGCGTGAAATGTCATAATCTTGGACAGTCGTTCTCCCATCGCATTGAGGGCAAGTGACATCATAAACGCCTGAATAATAATTTTTGTAGAACTCGTCCCGGTCATCTGGGTGAATCTCGTCGGCAGTCATGCCATTAAATGCAGGATTGCCAATGTTGCCCTCACCTTTACAGGTCGGACAAACTACCCATTTTTTAGTAAGTAGGTATTCTGTCGTATCTTCTGATTGCCACCTCCCATCTGGAATTAAATATTCAATGTCGCTGTTGTACTGGTAAGCCATTTTGTTTCCCCTTGATTTATTTAAGTTACAAAGATGATAATGCATCATTACATGTAACGCAAGTTATTTAGTGCAATTAAATAAGGTATTTTTCTGCACTAACTTTTGCGCAGTTAATTACCCATATTTATTTGCGTGTCAGTATCGTGATACCACTTTTTTAGTATCGTGATACCAGAAAACCCTTTGCAAGACGTTTTTTATAGTGTAAGGTATGTGAAGGTGCGACTGCTGACTCTTGACCCCTTGAGGGAGTCTCAGCGCACCGGTGCATGAATCACCTTTTCATTGATGACATGATGCGGGGAATGTTTTTACTTTCTATCTCCCTCCCCGCTGATTGTTTTGAGAATCCCATGACAAAACGAGTCGAACGAAAACTTAAAAAAATAGCGAAGTCTCTGAACAAGGCAAGCAGGACTCATAAGGGCCAAGCGAGAGAGATCAACAAGATCGTGAAGAAGAAAGCCAAGACTAGGCGCAGGAAATGAGTAGACGTATTCTTATTGACCCTCATAGGAATAGTTCACAAAATCGGAGCTATGGACAGAACGTCACAACTGAAATGCTTTACAAAGTAGACTTCAGTAACGCAGCCTCAGACCAGAGTACGTCAGTTTCAGGCGTTACGGCCGAAAGCAAAGGCAGACAAGGACTTACCCTCACAACTCCCTCAGTCAGTAGTAACGTTGCTAGTTTTTACGCAAGCTCGGCTCATTCCGGGGATGGTGTGATAAAAGTGACTGCGACTTATGCCAACGGAAAGAAAGACGCTAGCTTTATCAAAGTGAAGGTCAACAACCCAACAGATCATAGACACTTCTGATGACAGAAGAGTTAAAGGGCAGAATTGAGATATTAGAACAGCAGCGAAACGATGCGATGAATCAATGCGTTTTGTTAGGCGGCCAGATCAAACAGATGATCGAACAGATTGAAGCATTGAAGAAGTTAAAGGATTTAGAGTCAGAAAGCGGTGTAGATCAAGAAATTGAAAATACTGAATCTTGAAATAGATAACATTTTTCCGTATGAGAAAAATCCTCGTAAAAACGACGAGGCTGTTAACGTGGTAGCTAAGTCCCTCGAGGAGTTCGGGTTCCAGCAACCGCTAGTATTAGACGCAAATAATGTCATTGTAGTTGGCCACACCAGATTTAGTGCAGCAAAGCAGCTTGGTTTAGAAACAGTGCCTTGCGTGATTGCAGATCACTTATCAAGTGAGCAGATTAACGCGTACAGAATTATGGACAACAAGTCAGCAGAGTATGCAAATTGGGAGAATGATTTGTTGTTAGGCGAAATAAATAGCCTAATTGATAGCGGCTATGATTCAGAATTAACAGGATTTTCTAAGGAAGAAATAACAGACTTAAAACTAGAGTTTGACTTAAGTTTTGCCTACGACAGCGTCAATAAGGGCGCATTGTCCGAAAGGTTCGGAGCACCACCTTTTAGCGTTTTGAACGCTCGAGCTGGCTACTGGCAAGATCGAAAAAAAATGTGGGCATCCTTAGGAATTGAGTCTGAGCAAGGGCGTGACGATAATTTATTAAAATATAGTAAAGTTACTCGACTGAAAACGGGGACGAGCGTATTTGACCCTGTTCTCTGCGAGCTTGTTTATAAATGGTTTTCTGCGCCTAGAGCCAAGGTTTTAGATCCATTTGCGGGAGGAAGCGTTCGAGGCATAGTAGCGGCTAAAACGGGGAGAAGCTATTTCGGAATCGATTTGCGAGCAGAGCAAATAAAAGCAAATGAATTACAAGCGAAAAAAATAGCCCCGGCAGAAGATATAGTTTGGAAGCTCGGCAATAGTCAAGACATCTTGAGCATAGCAAAGGGTGTAGAGGCTGATCTTATATTTACTTGCCCGCCTTACTCTGATTTAGAAGTCTATAGTGATGACCCAGAAGATCTTTCAACTATGGACTATGGTCAATTCATAGAAGCTTATCGGGACATTATTTCAAAAAGCTGCTCGCTGCTGAAGGATAACTCCTTTGCCGCAGTAGTTGTCGGAGAGATTAGGGACAAAGCGGGGGTTTATAGGAATTTCGTTGGCGATACCGTTAAAGCGTTTATAGATGCTGGTCTCGATTATTACAATGAGGCCATTTTAGTCACTATGATTGGTACTTTACCTCTAAGGACAGAAATAGCCTTTAATTCTGCTAGGAAGCTAGGTAAGACACATCAAAATGTCCTTGTTTTTGTGAAAGGTGATCCCATACAAGCGGCTGAAAAAATTGGGGTCGTTGACTTTTCAGAAATACAGAATGGTACAGAAAATGGCGAGCGAATACTCCAAACTTACGGATGATCTAAAAGCTAAAATGAAAGCCGCTTATGTGGTTGGAGAAGCTAATGCCGAGGGCTTCAGGCGCACTAAAACCATTGAGCAGTTGGCCGAAGAAAACAATGTCTCAATCAATACACTGTATAAAGCAGCGCAACGTGATGGCTGGAGAGATCAAAAAGATAAGTTTCAAGCGGAGTTCGAGGCAGAGATAGAAGCCCAGAGAATCGAAGAGTTTGCAAAAGAGTCGAAATTGCTGGACAGCAGTAGTTTGAACCTAGCAAAAGCCATATTAGTTACAGTGGGACAAAAGATAAAAGCAAATCAGGAAGCAGAAAGAGGTGGCGAGGAAGGGATGACTTCTAGCCACTTGCAGTCCTTGTCTACAGCCTCTTTAAACGCTCAGAAGTTAGCAAAGCTGGCTCTAGGAGAACCAACAGAAAACACAAGCATCAACGCAAAAGTCTCCGCTTATGAAATCAGTTTTACAGACGAAACAGAAGACTAAAATCCCAACTGCGTTCAAAGAGTTGTTTGAGCAGCATCGATACAAAGTCTATTGGGGAGGACGAGGCGCAGGGAAGTCGGTTCAAATGGCTTCAGCACTTCTGCTAAAGGGAACGGAAAGCCCGAAAAGAATTTTATGCGCCAGAGAGATCCAGAGATCAATCAAAGATTCTGTTCACTCTCTATTAGAGTCTCGCATTAAAGCGTTAGGGTTGCATAATTTTTATGAGGTAACCCAAAACGAGATTCGTGGGGTTAATGGGACGTCTTTCATCTTTTCAGGATTATGGCAAAACATAGAAAGCATAAAATCGATAGAGGGCATTGATTATTGTTGGGTCGAAGAGGGCAATAAGGTTTCAGAGAACTCTTGGAGGACTTTGATTCCTTCAATACGAAAGCCCGGATCTGAGATATGGGTGAGCTTCAATCCAGAGCATAAGACAGACGCAGCGTACCAGAGATTTGTTCTGTATCCACCGCAAAACGCAATGGTCAAGAAAGTCAGCTATCGGGACAATCCGTACTTTAGTCAGACAACGCTCCCAGAAGAGATGCAAATCCTCAAAGATCAGAACGAGGAAGAATATCTTCATGTATATGAGGGCGAGCTAAAGCAATTCGTTGACGGATCGATCTACAGAAAGCAACTTCAGCAAGCGAGAGACGAAGGTCGGATTTGCTGGTTCCCAGTCGAAAGCCTTGAGGTGCATACATTTTGGGATCTAGGTAGGAACGATTCGACTGCGATATGGTTCATGCAAGCAGTTGGAAAGGAACTGAGATTTATTGATTACTATGAACATAGGTTAGTGGACTTAGATCATTATGCTCATGTCCTCAAGGAAAAAGGCTATCTCTACGGAACACATTATCTTCCTCACGATGTTGAGGTGATCTCGTTAGGAAGTAACAACCGAAGCAGGAGAGACATCTTGGAGGGATTAGGAGTGCATCCGATTACGACTGTTCCGAGGATAGCAAGCGTTGAAGATGGTATAGCGATGGTGCGAGATAAATTTAAAGCTTGCTGGTTCCATGAAAACTGCGAAGAAGGTTTAGAGGCTCTCTCAAACTACCAATACCAGTTCGATGAGAAACATGACACATACAGAAAAGTGCCTCTTCATAACGCAGCAAGCAATGGGGCTGACGCCTTCAGAATGTTTGCGCAAGCGTTTGAGGAAGACACATATATCCAAGAACTCGACTTTGCAAGTGAGTGGTGATGAAAAGAAATAGCGAACAACAAAACGAGATCGTCAAAGAGGCGTTAGAACGCTTTGAAACTGCGTCCGATGGGTGGTCAGACATCTATGAGCAATCCGTCGCTGATGTCTCTTTTATCGATGACGATGAGGGTCAGTGGGAGGATTCAGTCCGAGAATCGAGACACAATCGTCCTTGCTTAACTTTTGACAAGCTCTCTGCATCCGTTGACCGAGTTGTTGGAGGCCAAATGGCACAAATGCCCTCAGTCAAAGTCAGAGCCGCAGAGGAAGGCGATGAGGACATAGCTGAAGTCTACCAAGGGTTAATACGTCAAATCGACCAGAGAGGCATACAAGCCTTTAAAACGGCATTTAAGTTTGCGGTTAAGTCCGGGTGGGGCTGTCTACTGGTGGATCACGATTACATCGATGACGTTTCTCTCGATCAAGACATTATCCTTCGAGAGATCAAGAATCCGTTTTCTGTACTCCTTGACCCAATTATCCAAGCTCAACACGTTCAAGAGGCTCGCTTTGGCTTTATGTTTGAGGACATGGAGCGCAAAGAGTTTGAAAGGCTTTACCCAGACGCAGAGTCTTATCCGGGTGAAAGCGACTTCACTTCAACTGGCAATATGGATTCATGGGTAAGCGAGGACTTTGTACGAGTAGCTGATTACTTTAGGATTTCGCTAGAAGAGAAAACGCTAGTCCAACTTTCAGACGGACGAGTCCTAGACTTGGAAGAAGTCCAGCCAGTTAGAGACGAGTTGAATCTGCAAGGCATTACACTAGGCAAGACCAGAAAGATTCAGAAGCGAAAGCTAGAGCGATTCAAGATCAGCGGCATGGAGATACTTGAAGAGGTTGAGTGCGTTGGAAGATTCATTCCTCTTGTCCCAATGTTTGGTAAGACTTCCAACATTAACGGTCGTTACATCACAAGAGGCATTGTACGCAAAGCTAAGGACGCTCAGAGACTCTATAACTACTCCAGAAGCGTAGCAGTCGAGGTTACAGCCCTCACTCCTAAACAGCCTTACTTCGTAACGCCAGCAATGATTAAGGGGCATGAGAGCAAGTGGAAGAACATGATGGTTTCAAACGATCCAGTTCTTCAGTTTAATTTTGACCAAGGGCAGAAACCTTACAGAGAATCCCCAGCACAAGGATCACCCGGACTCTTGCAAGATGCTCAGTTCGCAGCCGAGGACATCAAAGCAACCACCGGGATATTTGATGCAAACATAGGACAACAAGGCCAAGAGACTTCAGGCGTAGCAATCGGTCGAAGACAGTTTCAAGGCGAGATGTCTAACTTTGAGTATCAAGATCAACTCATTGACTCAATGGAGTTAGCCGGAAGGATTATGATCGACATGATCCCTGCCGTGTACGACACCGAAAGAACAATCAGGATTATAGGCGAGGACGAGCGAGAGGAAACGATCAGTGTCAATAAGACTTTGATGGACGCTCAGACAGGGACATTCGTCAAGACAATGGACTTGAACGCAGGAAACTATGACATCAAGATCGCAAGCGGCCCATCCTTCACAACTCGGAAGCAGGAAACAGCAGAACAACTGTCCTCGATGATTGCTCAAAACCCTGCCATGAGTCAGCTAGTTGGAGACATTCTATTCCAGAACCTTGATCTAGTGGGAGGCGATGAAGCGATCAAACGTCTCAGAAGCGCAGGAGTTAAAGCAGGAATCATAGAGCCTAACCAAGAAGAGGCCGTTGCACTTCAGTCTCAGATTGAATCTAGCAAGCAACTAGAGCAACAAGCAGCGCAGTTAGAACTCGCACTCAAACAAGCAGAAGTCTCAACCGAAAGAGCCGAGGCAATAGAACGAGAAAGCAAAGCAGCGATGAACACAGTCAAAACAGCAGTCGAGCAAATGAAGCTTGCAGAAGCTCAGGAAGACTTAGAATCTAAGCAGATCGCTCAGATGAGATTACGTCAGTCAGTGGGGCTACCAGTTATTTGATAACTACTCTTTACCTGATTAGTAATTTAACTTGGTATCACTTCAAAGACTTCAACGGTGACTACCAAATCGATGCGTGTTTAGGCACTAAAGCGCACATACAGAAGAACTTTAAGGTCAAGGGCGTTTGCTTATCAAAGTGGGATGACATTCTTATCCTCGACAACAAGGTATATTTTAATGGAAAAAAAAGATCCCAGACTTACTAGGGCGAACCACAAATAGGAGAGACGTTATGCCAAATGTAAAAGGTAAGAAGTTCCCTTACACAAAAGAAGGAATGGCAGCAGCAACGGCTAAAAAGAAAACAAAGAAAGCTAAAGAGAAAGGTGGATACGACAAATGAATCAACCGATGAATCGCACTCCGGCTCAAGACTTGGTTATGTCTCGCAGAGAAACACCGGGAACAGGTACGGCAGGAGCTACCGCACTAGCCAACAAAATGAACGTACCACGCACGGCATTACCCTCGTCAACGCCTCAAACGAATATGCCTGAGCTACCTATGAACCCGATGCAAATGGTCACAGGTAAGGACGGCAAGAAATACCAGATCGTGATTGATCCAAGTACAGGCTTACAAACTTTTATTCCCTATCGTGAACCAGCAGGCAGAGGAATGGGGCAGATGCGTGGAATGGGCGAGATGCGAGGTATGGGACAAATGCCCGGAGCTTCTGGACAAGGCGGCAGGATGGAGCGCATACAACAACTCGCAAGTCGTATGGGGCAAATGCAAGGCCAAAATCCGACTAATCGTCTAAGTAGTCTACTGTCTGCAAGTGGCTAATCAACTTGCTCCCAGAATGGAACGCAGGGGCGGTGGTGGTGTAAACCGTCTCTTAGGCATCATCGAGCCAGCTATGACAGTTGGTTCTGCGATTGCTGCTGAGGTTCCTGCCCTTGCAGTTGGTCTAGGTTCTCTTAACACAGTGGAAGACAGTCAAAGACCGCTGAGTGACGCAGTAACAGCCGCAGACGAAGTTAGAGAGATGCTTACCTATAACCCTCGCTCGATGGAGGGTCAGGCAGGGATGCAGTCTCTTATAAACTCTGTTAGTCAATTAGCCGACACGGTTGGACTCGATAGAGCCTTTCAAGTCTTGAACGAAGAGATCATTCCTAGAGTACAAAGCACACTAGGCGAAGACGCTGCGAGAGAACTTGGCTCGATGGCGATGATGATCCCGGCTGTTAAAAGAGTCACAAAAGTAGTGCAGCCAAGCGCAGACATAGAACAAGAAATAATTGACCCTGATAAAAATTTAATGTTTTTGCAGAACACAAGCCCTGAAGCCTTGCAGAGTTTTGACGAGATTGGCGGTATGCCAATGCCGTCTTTAGCAGTCACAAAAGAAGACATACCCTTTGAGGGATTTGGAGAAATAACTTTAGTCGGAAAACCTGAGAGCTTTGATCCGAGAGCTTCAAGAACTAACGAAATGTTTTCTGCTGACGCTTACACAGTGCGTGCGCCAAGACCAATGCAATTAGCAAAGAAAAACGCAGACGATATTTTTGAAGAGAAATTCGGGACATCAAAAGAATTAGAACAACTGGATGTGAATGCTTATGGTTTGATAGAGAATTTAAGGTCACTATCATCTAAAAATCGGGCGTATCCAGAAAGTTATAACCGTATTTCCGAGTTTTTTGAAATTCCAAGAATTGCTAAAAAATTATTTGCATTAGATCAAGGTTATGACAAAAACAAGTTACCAAAACAAAATGATTCTGTAGAAGTAAGAAAACAAAAAGAAATAGAGTTAAATGATTTTATCAGTCAAAAAGAAGATTTAGAGTTTATAAGAAACAAATCTGAAAACAAAAATAATTTGTTGGAATCTTGGAAAGAAAAACAACTTTCTGATCTGTTGGAACCTGAAAAGGTTTTTGTCACAAACCCTGACCGTGATTATGTTACCGGCAGAGCTATTATTAAACCATATACCGCAGAAAACGTGACAAAATTCATGCGAAAAAGTAGTGGGCAAAATCAAGAGGTAGGATTTGATCAGTCAAGCATTGGAGCGCAAAGAGCCGCGACTGCTGAACCAATTAAATCCTTAAAACAAGCAAGAGAAAGAAAAGATGAATTACAAACAAAAGACGCACTTGAAGAGTTAAAAGAAAAACAGTACGAAGCCTTTGACGCAATCACAGAAGATTTAAAAAAATATTATGAATTTAATTCTGATCGTTTTGGTTTTGTTGATGAAGTAGGTGAATTGATAAAAATATCAGAGCGAAAAGGATTAGACGCTGCGTTTCGAGAAGTTGGATTTAAAGATGTCCCAGATGATTTGAAAGACGCAATCAACGAGTATAAAGATTCGTTACGCTCTGCACCTACTCAGTATTTTGAAGCAAAACCTAAACGAGTTGTTGATCTATCAGAATTCGGAGGGGCAATTGTTCCTAAAGGATCTGAGCCACAAATTAGAAAAATTTTAGAAAAATACGGAATCACTCGCTTGAAAACATACGAAACAGACGTTGAAAGAACTGCGGCACGAAAAGCCTTTCAGGACTTAATGTTTTCTATTGGATTACCTGCAACAGTCGCAGGGTCAATAATTTATGGGGAAGAAGATCAATCGGTTTAACGCACCGTAAAAGCGTGGGCTTACTTGCTGCCCTCTTAGCAAGGTAAACATTCGTGGAGACGTACTCATATGGAAACTGATGCAGCAATAGCTGAGGCTGAAATATTGCCAACGGAAATAGAGCAAGCCGGACAAGATGCTCAAGAGCCTTCACAGGGCGAAACCTCTGAAGCAGTAGAAACTCCAGAAACCGAGGAGAAAGCCGCAGAAGAGTCATCCGGGGACGAGACACCCGAAAAACTAGCAGAAGAGAAGCAGAAAAAGCGTAACTCTGTTCAAGAAAGAATCTCACAACTGGCACGACAAAAAAATGATGCGAACACTCGTGTACAAGAACTAGAACAGCAAGTTGCTTACTTACAGGCTCAGAGTCAGCCTCAAGCTCAAGATGCGCCACAAGCCTATCCAAGACTTGAAGACTACGACTACGACGAAGCAAGACATCAACAAGCAGTTCTACAGTACACCTCAAGCGTAAATGCTCAGAACGTGCAACAGGTCATGCAGCAACAACAGCAAGCCCAGATTGCCCAGCTACAAGCTCAGAAGGCACAAATTGCGTCTCAAGAGTTTGTAGAGAAAAGCAATGCATTTGCTTTGGACTACAAGGACTTCAACGAAACTGTTACTAATCCTAATTTCCATCAAAGTGATCAAGTAGCAAGGACGATTGTTGAATTGCCAAATGGCCCTGATGTTGCGTATTACCTTGGCAAGAACTTAAAGATTGCCAACGCTCTGAACAATAAAAGCGAAAGGGACGCCAGAGATGATTTAATTAGAATCTCAACAGCGTTACAAGTGAACTCTCGGAAACGTCGTGCTAACACTACTAACGCTCCTACGCCCGGAAAGACGGTGACACCTAAAGGAAAAGTCTCTAAGGACTTGGATAAGATGTCTCCCGAAGAATATCGAAAGGCAAGGGGCTATACTTAAAGGTAAATTAACATGGCTAATTCATTGCTCACACCGAGCATAATCACGAAAGAAGCCCTTGCTATACTTCATCAGAAGCTTAATTTCATAGGTACGATTAACAGGCAGTACGATGACCAGTATGCTCAAAGTGGGGCTAAAATTGGATCGGACTTAAAAATCCGACTTCCTAACGAGTTTACTGTTAGAACTGGCGCAACTCTCTCGTCGCAAGACGTAACAGAGCAAAGCGTAACTCTTTCAGTTGGGACTCAAAAAGGTGTGGACTTTACGTTCTCATCCCAAGAGTTGTCTTTGACAATTGATGAGTTCAAAGCACGATACATTGAACCAGCAATGGCGGTATTGGCTGCGAACATTGAAAGCGATGCTTTTTCGATGTCGAAGGACGTAAGTAATTTCGTTAATGGAGTAGGCTCTGCAAACTCCTTTGCCAACATAACGAAAGCACAAAAGGAACTGACCCTTGGCCTAGCTCCTTACGGTGATCGAGTGTACATGCACGATCCTCAAAGTGTTGTGGATATGCTGGCAGACACGAAAGGACTCTTTCAAGACTCTGGACAGATCGCAAAGCAGTACAAAGAAGGTATGCTAGGACGGATCTCAGGATTTGATCACTATGAAAATACCCTTGTCCCCACCCATACCACTGGAACGGCTGCGGCTACAACATCCTACTTAGTCAATGGGGCGAGTCAAACTGGCTCTTCTTTGACAGTAGATGGAGGATCAACGACCTTCCTAGTTGGTGACATCATCACTATCGCAGGAGTCAATAGAGTTCATCCTGAGACTAAAGCCGATACCGGCGTTCTTCAGAACTTTGTTGTGACCGCAAACTCAGGTAGCTCTGCGACAAGTCTATCCATATCACCCGCTATTACTGCTTCAGGCGGCAATCAGAATGTTAGCGGTAGCCCTGCTGACAACGCTGCTGTCAGTAAGTTAGGCGGTGGCAATGGTGCAGATTGGACTGATACTTTGGCTTATCACAAGGACGCGTTCTGTTTTGCTACAGCTGACCTTGTTATGCCGGAGGGAGTTGACTTCAGTGCGAGAGAAGTAATGGACGGTATCTCTATGAGAATCGTGCGAGACTACTCAATCAGTGCTGATACCTTCCCTTGTAGAATAGATATCTTGTACGGATATAAGACTATCCGTCCTGAGATCGCTACGAGAGTGGGCATTAACTAAACCCCCTATTAGCCGGGGCGTAAAACCCCCGGCTTTTTTCCAAGGTGAGATATGGCAACAAGTCAGGAAATCATTGATCGAGCAACGAGTCTTTTGCGTGTGCGTACTTCAGGCGTTACGTTCTCCACTGATGACGCAAACAAAAACGCAGATGTATTTATTGCGTTTAAGAATATGCTGAATGAGTTTGGGGAAGACGGTCTAGTAAACATTCCTGAGCCTTCTAGTTTGACGGCTACGCTAGACATTCCATCAGGATCAGTTCGAGGACTTGCTTACAACCTAGCGGTAGAAGTGGCGGCAGAGTTTGGTCTTGACCCAACTCCAATAGTCTTTGAGATAGCAAAAGAGACAAAAGATCGTCTTGAAAGTGAAATTACTTTAGACATGTCAATCGATGCCAGTGATCTCAGATGGTCGCATGGCAAATACGAGATAGATAGCGATAGCCTATGAGAGCCTCAGTACCTTTAGAGTCTAGCTATCAAAGCACACGGCTAGACGCAAACAGACAGCAAACCTTGAATCTGTTTCCTCACACACTGAGAGGATATAGGCAGTTTCCCGGCCATGTTACCTTTGCATCGTTTCAAGCCACAGGAGAAGCGATTACAGACAGTTTAGGTTCTGCCCTGACTGATTCATCGGCTGAAGCAATAACGGCCTCAGTCACGCCCGGAGGCGCAGACAGAGGATTGATTGCTGATGGGCCAAATGGACTTTTGTATCAGGTTACAGGCTCGGCTTTGTATTCGATTGATTCGGGTGGAGGGGCATTGTTTTTAGGTGAAATTGTAAACAGTCCAACCCCGGTTGTAATGGCAACTGATCGAAATCAGTTAATCATTTGCACTGGAGGAACGCCAGATGCGTATGTCTACACGGTCGCAGGAGGCTTACAAGAGATTAGCGATACCGATTTACTCCTAACTAGCAGCGTGGCTTTTTTAGACTCTAGGTTTATTTACCAACAACCAGACGGCTTTTTTGTTGTCTCAGCGTTGAACGATGGCACAAGCATAGCCTCCTTAGACTTTGCACAAGCTGAGGCTTTACCAGATGACTTGCTAAGGGTTTTCTCTCAAGACCAATACCTATACCTATTCGGAGAGACAACGACTGAGATATGGTTTACGAGTGGTACAGGTAGACCGCCTCTATCAAGACAAGCAGTTTTGCAACAAGGCATTTGCGGAACTTACGCTGTAGATAGTATAGATGGAGTTATATACTTCATTGATGCAACACGAAGACCGGGAATGATCCAAGGCGAGAATTTTGCTCCTTTGTTTGTTCCTGCAATCGGAGAACAGTGGGCAGGATTTGATGAGAGTGATTTTACAAACGCAAGGGTATCAGCCTACTCTTTGCACCAAGAAAACTTTGTAGACTTTATATTCGCAGATCAATCACAAATTTGGTCGTATCACGTTACCTC
>Ga0209404_10000851_pt1 | contig 22725 bp, 29 predicted proteins | sample TroAtlMetagenome_2_FD_187447 | JGI IMG/M metagenome (GOLD analysis project Ga0209404, IMG submission 187447) | Marine eukaryotic phytoplankton communities from Atlantic Ocean - Tropical Atlantic ANT8 Metagenome (SPAdes) (version 2) | ecosystem: Environmental > Aquatic > Marine > Oceanic...
CCGGAGTCGACCATGACCGTTATCAGCCAGTTGCAGAACAACAAGAAAGACCTCCATCAGACCCGCATCGCCACCCAGCCGCTACCCGCCCTGCAACCGGGCGAAGCGCTGCTGCGCATCGATCGTCTGGCGCTGACCACCAACAACATCACCTACGCCGCCTTTGGCGAAACGCCCCACCTGCGCTACTGGGACTTCTTCCCCACCGGCGCCGCCGAGTGGTTTCACATGCCGGCCTGGGGCTTTGCCGAAATCGTCGAGACCACCGTCGAAGGCCTGCAGGTGGGTGAGCGCTTCTACGGTTACTGGCCGATTGCCTCGCATGTGGTGATGAACCCGGTCCGGGTATCGGAGCGCGGCTTCTATGACGGCATCCCCCACCGCCTGGAGCTGACTTCTGCCTACAACCAGTATCAGCGCATCAGCACCGACGCCGCCTACCGTGCTGAAGATGAAAACTATCAAATGCTGCTGCGCCCGCTGTTCATTACTTCATTTATGCTGGCCGACTTTCTGGAAGACAACGCCTTCTTCGGCGCGCGCCGCATCGTTTTCTCCAGCGCTTCCAGCAAAACCGCCTACGGCACTGCCTTCTGCCTGGAAGACAACCCGAACGTCGAGCTGATCGGCCTGACCTCCAGCGGCAACACCGAGTTCGTCGAGAAGCTGGGCTGCTACGCCCAGGCGCTGGCCTATGACGATGTCGAGCAGCTGGATGCCAGCGTGCCGACCATTTACGTCGACTTCTCCGGCAACAACGACCTGCGTAACCGCGTGCACGAGCACTTCCGGGATAACCTGGTACACAGCTGCTTTGCAGGCTCGGCACAGAACCACGAACACCTCAGCGCCGCCGACACCCCCGCCCACGGCCCGGCCCCGCAGCCCTATTTTGCGCCCTACCAGATCAAGAAGCGCAATGCCGATTGGGGCGCCGCCGAGGTCACGCGCAAGTTCAACAAGGCGCAATTGGCATTTACCCAGCGCATCAAGAACCCCGAGCAGCCCTGGATGCTGATCAACGAGCATCACGGTCTGGAACAGGCCAAGGTACTGGTAGAGGATCTGGTTGCCGGACGGATTGATCCCAAGGCTGGCCACGCCGTTCTACTCGGCTGATCCACGCGACACATCAGCCCCGGCTCTGCGCCGGGGCCGATCCACCGCTATGCCGGGTTCAGCCAACGACGCCACCGACCCAGCCGGATGCCCACCCGCCTTACTGAATCTCGAGTCGCACCGGCAACAACCCTTCACGCAAGCTGCCAATGCGCGTAAAGGCAGACTTGGACAGATCGATCACCCGCCCGCGCACGAAGGGACCGCGGTCGTTGATCCGCACCACCACGCTCTTGCCGTTATTCAGGTTGGTTACCTTGACCCGCGTACCAAAGGGCAGGGTTTTGTGCGCTGCCGTCAACCGGTCATGGCTGTAGCGCTCACCATTGGCGGTCAGCTGATTCTGGTGCCGGTCGGCATAATAGGAGGCCTGTCCGCTCTCCACACCCGCGCCCTTGGGCAGCGCGCTGCAACCGGCCATCAACAGCATCAGGGTCACTAGAACAATCCGCTTCACGGGCACATCACCTCAAACAAGCCGGCCACGCCGACAACAGGCAGATAGACCGCCCGCAATCACAGAGGTTCGCCCGTAAAAAAGGGGCGCAGCAGCAGGCCGCAGCGTCCCCCGACGCTACCAGGCGGACCCTGCCTGAATGTAAAAAGCACTGTCCTCCGGCCCTTCAGCCACATCCACTCCCATCCAGAAGCCGTATTGCTGCAACACCTGATAGCGCACGCCTACACCTCGGTTCACGCGGGAGGAGCTGGCGCCAATATCACCCAGGGTGTCACCCGTGCGGCCAACGCCGGTGAACAGGTTGAACTTCCAGTTGGGTCGCCACTTCCAGGTCAGCTCGGCCTCGGTGACCAGCACCGCTTCCCCCTGATAGCGGGTGGCGGAGATACCACGCAAGTCGATCGACGGCAGCACGTAGGGCGGCAGGCTGCGATCGCCGGCCACCGCGTCATACTGCGCGCGCAGGGCAACATCCCAGTGCGGAGATAACTCCCAGTAATTCAGGCCATGCAGATGTAGCGCGTTGTATTCCACGTCACTGCCAATCGCCTCGTCGAAACGGCTGAGGTGGGCAACATAGTTGAATCCCGCCGTCGGCCCCAACGGGTTGTTGCGTGAGTCGTACTCCAGTACCAGCCCGAGCCCGGACGTGGTGATGTCTTTTTCCAGAAAGCGGGCCACCAGGTCCGCTGCGGCGGGCGGCACCTTGCCGGCCTCGCGCGAGGCGGTGTAGGTCGTATTTACCTCGCGATAAAGCTGACGCACGCCGGCAAACCAATTGCTGTCGTGGTAACGCATCATCAGCTGCTGAAAGACAAATGGCCCTACCAGATTCATTTCGACCGGACGCTGGAGGCTGGTCTTACCCAGCGAATAGAAGTCCAGATTCAGGTCACCGTAGAGCAGGAAGCCCTTGTAACGCAGGCGATCATCCATCCAGAACCCCAGATGGCCAATGCCGGCGCCCTTGGTGCCGTTATCGGTGGCGCCTACCCCCAGCAGGGAAATATTGCTCGGCAACTGACTCGCCTGGCCGCGCTCGCGCGCCGCCGCTTCCTCGTCGGACTCATGAAACAGCAGGCCGGTTACCGCCAGACCATTGCCCACTGCGGGCTCGGTGATAATGGTCGGCACCGGCACGAAACCGCCGGGCAGTTTGGAGAGAAAACCGTTGGAATCGTAGACCCCGTCCTCGGGGTCAATGATGTAGTGGTTGTTGTTCGCCGCAGCCGCATTGAGGCTGCATGCCAATAGCATTGCGCTCCAGGATACCCGCTGCATCAGTCATCCTCGACAAGGTACTCCACCACCGTTTCGGGCCTGAGGTGCGCGGGCCAGGGGTTGCTGGATGGCACCGATACCGGCTGAGACTCTGCGGCGGGAAAGACAAACCACACGCGATAAAGCAGATCCAGTGCCCAGGCAGCCATCTGCTGTGCATCGTCATCCGGTGCACCGAAAACCTTTTGATAATAGTCGGCCAGCGCCTGTTCTGCCGGAGCGTAGTGTGCATCCAGCTTATCCAGCAGTAGCCGATGTTCCGGGGCCTGGTCAGCCCACTCTCGCAGCGCGGCATCGACCGTTGAGCGACGGTTGTAGGCAGCTGTCGCGTCCAGCGCCCAGGGCCGCTGCGCGAGGTTGCCAAGCAAGTGCGCTGCCGCCAGACGAATGCGCGCCGTCGGTTGCAGGGTCCCTTCATTGAGGCCGGGGCCAAGGGCCTGATCCAGCAAGGCTGTCAGCCGCTCAACCGCCGCCGGCAAGGCGCTGGCCGGTGGACGAAAGCCGAGCACACAGGCCGGCCGCGCACTGTTGGCAGAGAACACCCGCCAAGGGGCAAGAACCTGATACGGCTCCCCCAGGGTCACCAGCCACAGCCCCTGGTCACTGGTAAACACCAGCGGCGGTCGCCAGCTGTCTTCCAGCAGCAGTGCATCCGGTGCAGCGGGACTGCGCCAACGGGCCGAATAGACGTCACCCTGCCAGCCTCGGGGTTGCTGCTCGACAACCAACTGCCGGCCTTGGGAGTCCGCTTGCGTCACATAACGATCGCGCCCCTGTGCATCTGACTCATGCACAAAGACGCCGCCATGATGCAAGGGCGCGCCAGCGGAAATATCGGCCTGCAAAGCCCCCAGCTGCCAACGCCCGGCGAAAGGCTCAGGCAATACCTGCGGCGCATACAGACGTGGCGCGGTGGAGGCATACACCGCTTCCGCCAGCTGACGTGCCTGCTCACAGACCGGCTCAGCGCCCTGCGCGCCAGCGCTCCAAACGGCCAACGCCGCGCTGATCAGGACGGCACTGCGCCGCCCCCCGCTGCACCCTCTACTCCACCCCGTCATCCAGCCCCTCCTGTCATCACTCATCACTTACCGGGCGTTCGCGGAGGTACCGGGCAAAGCGCGGCATCCCGCCTGCTGTCAGTCCGTTATAGCGATAGGTTACCCGGCTGCCCAGGGCCGGCGGTGTCACACGGTCGACGTCGCTGAGGCCCGACCCCAGGCGAAACCGCCGGCCCTGTTCATCCTCGACGATCAGCGCCCCCACCTGCCCGGCGTACTTGCCCTGCCCCGCGGTGTAGCCCACCACAAACGCCTCGGCATCGTCGTGCAGCTTGTATTTCAGCAGCGCGTCGCTGCGGCCTGCGTGGTAACGCGCACTCTGGTGATGCAGCATCAACCCCTCACCGCCCAGCGCCACCACCCGCTCCAGCTCACGCGCCAGTGCGGCGCTGTTGGGCAGTCTAGACTGCTGGACTGGCAGCAGGTAGTCACTGCCGAGCGCTGTCAGCCCCGCCATGACCGCCACCCGCTCAGAGAAAGGCCCGCCGTGTTCCGGCAGGTCAAACACCATAAAGCGCACGTGCCGCCACGCCTGCTCGGGAACATCGCTGCTGCGCACCAGCGCGCTGATTTGCGCAAAGCGCCCACGCCCCAACCACAGCTCGCCGTCCATCGGATACGCTGGCCAGCCCTGGGTAAACCAGTCCGGTACTCGCACTGGATAGCCTCCGCGCGTCAACAACTGCTCGCCGTCCCAGCGCCCACGCACACCGTCCAGCTTTTCGCTGATCCAGTATTGCTCAACCGCCACCTCGTCCCGGTAGCTCTGTGCCAACTGCAGTCCCGTTTGCTGCGCCGGCGACGCCTGCACCACCAACAGCATCAACGCCAGTCCCGCCTGCTTCCAGCCTCGCATCGTGCCTCCCTGCTCCATGTTGTCTGCCTCGCAGGCAACACAAAGGCACCACGCCCTTGGGGTCAAGGCGCGCGGTCACGGCATGCGAACCACTGCGCACCCGCCCAGACAACAGGTTCAGATAGCACAACACCGGCTCGGGGCCGGTGTTGGTAGAAGCACAATCGAACGGTGTCAGCTGCCGGCGTCGTCATCGCCGTAATACTGCACGCCAATGCGAATCAGATCCCGTCCCTGGGAGCGACGATGCAGGTTGCTGTCGCGCAGCGAGTAGATACAGCCGCAGTACTCCTGCTGATAAAACCGCTCGCGCTTGCTGATGTCGATCATGCGCGCGCTGCCGCCGCCCTTGCGCCAGTTGTAGTCCCAATAACGCATGGCCGGGTAGGGCTTGGCGGCGCGGTGCCCGCAATCGTTGATCTGCGCCATGTTCTTCCAGCGCGAGATGCCCAGCGAACTACTGATCAGCGAGAACCCATGCTCATGGGCGTACAGGGCCGTGCGTTCAAAGCGCATATCGAAGCACATGGTGCAGCGCACACCGCGCTCAGGTTCATGCTCCATGCCCTTGGCCCGGGCAAACCAGTTATCGGTGTCGTAATCGGCATCAATAAAGGGCACGCCATGCTGCTCGGCAAAGCGAATATTCTCCTGCTTGCGGATTTCATATTCCTTGGCCGGATGAATATTGGGGTTGTAGAAGAAGATCGCGTAGTCGATACCGGTGGCATGGATCGCCTCCATGACCTCACCGGAACAGGGCGCGCAGCACGAGTGCAGCAGCAGCCGGTCGTTGTCCGGATCAAAGTCCCTCGGCAACGGCAAGGGAGTGCGTTCAAAGGTATCGCTGGTCATGAGCGCCCTCGGTAACGGGAAAATGGCCGACCATTTTCACAGAAGATGGCGCTGGCGGCCAACTTGCCGGCCCTGCACTCCGAGTACAGCGGCCGCGCTAGCCCTTGCTGAACGCCTGCAGCGCCTCCCCCGCCAACTGATAGCCCACCCACTCGCTCTTGGCCTTGGCGCCGATCGACTCATAGAACCTGATGGCCGGCTCGTTCCAGTCCAGCACGCTCCATTCAAAGCGCCCGCAGCCACCGTCCACGGCAATACGCGCCAGATGCTTGAGTAACGCCTTGCCGGCACCCCCGCCGCGATACTCGGGCGATACGTAGAGGTCTTCCAGATAGAGGCCGCGACGCCCCTGCCAGGTGGAGTAATTGAAGAAATACACCGCAAAGCCGATTGGCTGCCCATCAGCCTCGCAAATCAGCGCACGCACGGTCGATTGCTCACCAAAGATGGACGCCTCGATATCCGACCGCGTGGCAATCACTTCCTGTTCGGCTTTTTCATAACGTGCCAGCTCGCGCACAAAATGCAGGATCAGCTCGCTGTCGGCAACGTGGGCATCTCTGATGTGTAAGGTGCTCATGGGCACTCCTGAATCGTTGGATCGAACGACGTGGCAGCGTCGCTATCAGGCGCCAGCCGGCCGCTGGCTGCGGGCCCGCCACGCCGCTCGCTCAAGCCGGTACAGGCGCACCGGGCGGTCGTGAAAGCGGTGCACAGTGTACTGCGCAAAGCCGACCTTTTCTGCCACACGGATGGACGCGATATGCGCCGGCTCAATAATCGCCACCAGCGACTCGCAGCCTTTCTCGTCGAAGGCGTACTGAGCAACAGCGCGAGCCGCCTCCGTCGCCAGTCCCTGATGCCAATAGCGCCGGGCCAGCCGATACCCCAGACTGGTCTCCTCCTCGCCATCCACCTGCTCAGCATTGATACCGCAGAAGCCCGCCAGCTCACCTGTGGCTCGCTCCTCCAGTGCCCAAGGACCAACCCCCGACTCGGCATAACAGGCCTCGCACCACGCAATAAACTGCCGGGTAGCCGCCTCGTCGCAGATACCTCGAATGGAATACTCCATCACGGCAGGGTCGCTGAGCAGGGCCGTCAAGGCCGGCAGGTCCTGCATTGAGAGCGGCCGCACCTTAAGCCGAGCGGTTTCAAATAAGTACATACCCATTCCTGTCATGGCGGCCACCGCGGGCCGCGCGGCGAACCTCTACGCGGGTGTACGGGGCGCCCTGCGATCAAGCAGATGGCGTGCTTGCGCCCACCTGGATAAACCACTTGGGCTGCATGGCCGCAAAGTCGGTGCGCACATTGGCCGGCAGGTAGCTGGCTGAATCCAGCACCCGCATGGCGCCTTCTACCCGCTCAAACACCACCCAGTGCCAGAAGGGGCGGTCGCCCTCCCAATGGTGTTTGATCGCCAGCAAAGCCATATCCGGCAAGGCTTCCCAGGACACAAAGGGCTCCTCGGTGGCCGAGACCACAAGGTCGCCCGTCGCCAGCAGACGCCGCACATACTGCGTATCCGACCACAGTGCCGGGTCTTCGGCAAAGATGCCCATGGCGTTGGCCGTGGCCTTCATCTGCGCATAACTGAGCCCCAACAGCACCGCGGACGAGGCAATACCGCAGCCGGAGGTCTGTTCTTGAATCACAGGCTGCAGCATCTCAGGTGCTCCGGGCGTTGACGGGCATCGTTCCAGGCAGGCGGGTCAGCATCCACGCCAGCGTCCCCAGCCAGATAACCGACACGCCGTAGTTGATGCGCTGATAAAGCCCAAACGCCTCACCCGACTCCACCGCGGCAGCCATCAGCGGCATGACTGCCAGCGACACAATCAGGCAAACCAGCGAGAACCAGCTGAAACCGGTCGCCCCCAAGCGTTTGCGTGCCAAATATACCCACAGCAGGTTGGCCAGCGTCAGCGAGGCGAACATCACCAGCCCGGAGAGATTATGTAGCACCTGATCCGGCGACGGCTCAACCGGGTTACAGCCCGGATCACAGGCAAACAGGCCGGCGCTGATGCTTGCCAGACCATGCAGCATCAACAGCAAGCCTGAGAACTGAGCCAGACGCGCGCCCGAGAACAGGCTGACCACCGCGCCGCCAAACAGCAGAAACAGAACGCCCAGCGGGAAGTTATTGATGATGGGAGACAGTTGATGCGTTGGCGCCTCCAACGCACCCAACTCACTCATGGCCTGGTCAACATGGCTATAGCCGGGATACAGAGAGCCTGCGATCAGCACACCGCAGAACAGCCAGACGGGGATCAGCATCCCGGAGAACAACGCGTACTTCTTCATCACATCACGTCCTGTGCAGACAAAGGGGCGAGGCCGCAGCGGACATCATGCGGCCTTCGGCGGCGGCCAACACTATACCAAGCAAAAACAGAACCGGCAGCTCTGGCACAAGCCTTCAGGCCAAGCCATCCGCTCAGCAAGCGCAGCCCGCGCCGACGCCCTGCGCTATACTGCGCCGAAATCACAGAATTGGGCTTTTTATGAAAGTGTGCGGTGTTGACCTCAACAGTAACGATGCAAATCTCTGCCTGCTGTCGCTGGAGGACGAGCTGTTTCAGCTGCCGGATTTTCGCTCGCGCCGTCTGACCTTGCCTGGCAGCCACAGCGCCAGCGACCTGCGCTATTTCCAGCAGACCTTTGCCAAGCTGATGCAAGATTACCAGGTGGACAAGGTCGTGATTCGCCAGCGGCCGATGAAGGGCAAGTTCGCCGGTGGCGCGGTGGGCTTCAAGCTGGAAGCGGCGATTGAACTGATAGCCGATCTGGATGTGATCATCCTGTCACCGACCGACATCAAGGAGTCCATCAAGCGCAATCCGATTGCCGTGCCCTTCACCGAAACCGGTCTCAAGGCTTATCAGGAAACCGCCTTCAACACCGCCTATGCCTACCTGATGCAGGCAAAATACGCAGACTGATCTCCGCTTGCTGGCGGCGGGTCAGGTCCAGCCCTGCCGCCAGCGCTCAGCGTCTTTCAGCTCACGCCAGTCCATCCTGTACTGACTTTTGGTCAGCACCGCCTCCAGCAGACACGACAGCACTACGCCCTCCTCGTCGCGCTCGACCTCCACCACCATAAAATGTTTCTCGCGCTTGACCGGCGATACTGCGGTCCACTTGCTGTGCAGCAGCTTGGCTGGGTTGATTCGGTTCATGTGTTCTCCTGATAAATCGCCGGGCCAGCAGCCAGCCCGAGCACCGGTAACACCCTACCAGCGGATGTTAATCGGCGTGCCCGGCGCGACCAGCGACATAAACTCATCCATCTCGGCATTGGTAAGCGCAATGCAGCCGTCGGTCCAGTCAAAGCGCTGCAGCACCGGCGCCAGCCAACCAAACCCGTTACGTTGCCCATGCACCATGATAAAGCCGCCGGGGCTGACCCCGCGCTCAGCCGCCTGCTGAATGTCTGCTTCGTTTGGGTAGCTGACATGCATGGAGCGATAGTAGGAGGACGACTCGTTCTTGTAGTCCAGCACATACCGCCCCTCAGGTGTTTTCTGATCGCCTTCCTGGGTCTTGTGTCCCTGCGGCGAGCCGCCCAGCGCAATGGCATATACCGCAACAACCTGCTCGCCATCCAGCAAGCGCATCTCGCGAGCCGACTTGTCGACAACCACCTTGTCCACCGCCGCCCAGCAAAGGGTGGGCAGCCCCCAAAGCAGCAGCCAGATTCCACAACGCAGCGTCACTCATTCACTCCTTAAACTCGTTGGAAGTCGGAACAGCTCCTGGCGCTCAGACACCGAAGGCAAGGGTCCTTCAGCAAAGCAAACAGCAGAACGCATTGCCGACGTGACCCGCCGGCTGGCTACCGCCCTCAACAAAACACCCACTCCACCATGATCGTGATTGATGAAGTGGCAGCGCAAGACTGGGGCATTGACCGGCTGCCGGTGATGGCATCAAGCACGCCAGGCGCTGACATGCACCAGGCTGTCCGGCGCGGCGGGCGGCCGACCGGTCGCGGATAGTCAAGCCTGGTCAGCTATCTGCAGCAATGACCGTGGTATTGAAACCCTCCTCGGGCCGGGGCGCCACAAAGTGCCGGTTAACCTGCGCAAACATCTCGGCCGTGTCCGTTGTGGCTCTGTGCGGCTGCTCCATTCGTCTCTGGGCGATATGCGCCAGGCAAGTGGCATCCGAGCGATCAATGTAAACCAACTCATGCTCGGCCTGGACCTCAGAAAAGAGCCCCTTGAACCACGCGCGCTGCGCAACCGTATTGGCTGGAAAATCCATTACCACGTTAGTGCCGGTTAACAGCATCGACTGAACCAGTTTTTTTATTTGCGGCTTCAGCCTCCCCGAATAGGTAACGTAATCGCTCAGGGTTTTAATGCTGTCCGGGTAGATGGCCGCGAGCCATTCATCTTCGGACAGCAGCACAGCGTTTCGCTCTTGGGCATATTCACGCGACCGGGTGGATTTACCTGCTCCCATCTTGCCGCAGAAAAATATCAACACACCTGATGTCATTGCCTACCTCGTCTATCTGTCATTCGCGCCACAGCCGGACTGCACGCGCCTGGCCCAGCTACTGCCCGCCGCCCATCTCAGGCTGACGCTCACAGGGCGCGAGAAATTCAGAGGACAGCTCGATACCCTCCGCGGGCCGATAAGTCCTTTGCGGCACCCAAACGGGCCCGGCATCAGAAAAACCTCCGCGCGATGGCAGCTCAACCTCAGTACCCTGGAACTCACCGCTGGTTAACACGGCTTTGACGATCAACACCCGGCCGGTTTCGCCGCGAGGATACTCATAAAGACCGGTCATGCTCAGCGTGGTGCCAACGTCCACCGGAGCAATCATGCTTCTCTGTTTCTCAAACAAGAGCGGCTTAAATAGCGTCTCATCCCACGCGCGCCTTGCCTCAAGGTACGCCTCCCAAGACTTGGGATAGTCATAGTGATAGGTGTGATGATCAACCTGGTACGGCGCTGGATCAAACCCCTGAATACCGGTGCAAAACGTGCTGTCACCAAATCCGCCGGCATCCAGATCTGCGCAACGAGCCTCATATAAGAAGGCGGGCTTGAGGGTCACAAAACAGGCTGCCAGGGTCTCAGCATTGCCGTGGTCACGACTATGATCAACCACACCAAAGGCGCAGCCACCCAGCAGCAATGCGGAAAAGGCAAGCGATAGGTATTTCATCGCAGCGCCATTAGCCGTTTGATCAGAGGCGTTCGCGTTGCATGCAACGCCTTGGCGCAAACGAAACCTCGCCCGAGTTGCTGCGTCTTCATCCCCGCCCCCTGCTGGCTAAAACAGTTTCCAGCAGATCAGGCAATATCGACGGTTTGAAAACCGCTTCGGCGCTACGCATATCGTCGAGCGACCACCAGGCCCAGCGTTGTATGGTGGTCTTTTCCTCGTCGGTCCAGCTGGCCGCAAAGACCTCATCATCGGATGTGCACTGCACGAGAAAGTACTGCTCTTGCCAAATGGCGGGCACAGACATTGCCACCGCAAATACATCCTCACGCTCCAGCACTCGCTCGCCTATCGCGCACGCTAACCCGGTTTCCTCGTAAAGCTCTCGTTTGGCAGCAGCCAGGTAGGTTTCGCCCGCTTTGAGCTCGCCACCGGCAGTCGCCCAGAAAGGCTCTACGCCATGCTCATCCTTGTATTCGAATAAGAACAGTTGATCCTTTTCATTCACGATCAGCAATCGTGAGCACTTCCTGACCTTCATTGGATTCCTCATGTCATAGCCGCCTGCACCAGGCCGGATGGCGCCAGATCACTCATCACGTACCAGGCGCACCGCCAAGGCAAACCCTTCACTGTGCGCATCGACAGCGCCGTCCACAAAATCAATGAAATAAATCAGCGACGGCATTTCTTCAAAATGGGTATCACTCCAATAGGGTGCCCCCTCTTCGAAATGGGTCACGCCGGGAAACACCGTGGCGTCAAGCGCGGGATTGGCGCATTGCGGCTCCACGATACTGTGGAGTTCGACGATAGAGGGCAGCCGCCAACCTCCCCCCATCTCCTGGGCGAACTGTTTTGCTTCATCCAGCCGCAGCAGCGCTACTTCGCCAGCGCAGCCGCCGCCCTCAGTCCAGCGCGTACCTGCACTGCACCGGCTCCAGGTCAATTTTGTCTGCTGATCGTAGGCTTCACCCGCGTTCAGTACAAAGCGCGACGCCTCCGACGGTTTGACAGCGTCTTCGTTACAGGCAGCGAAAACAGAACTGGACGCCAACAACGACACCAAGATCCAAGGTGTATTAGTTATGTTCATCACAAGGCACCTCGTATCTAGCGGCGGACGAGGCCGTACAGCAGAGGCCGACCCTCCATGGCAGCAACCAGAAAGCACAACGCAGATTCACTCATTCACTCCTTAAACTCAGTGAAGCCGGAATAGCTTCTGGCGCTCAGACACCGGAGGTGCAGACGAATTCACAGTCAGATCAGACAACGGACTTGCCCGGGAGGCCAGCGAAGAATTATTTCCTGTATTTCTCATACAAGGAGTCAATGGAGCCTGCAAAGAGCTCTTTGATGTAACGCTTGGCTTCTGAGATGCTCACCACGTCGAAATCAACTGATAGTGATTTGCGCCCCAGAAAATTCATAACCCCCTTTTTTAAAACAACATCGAGCAGCAGCACGCCCTTATCAACGTCAGACGGTATAAGCTGGTAACTGGCGTATTTGTCATCCAAATCACCCAGAACAAACAGAAAGCCTCCGCCCTCCCCCAGCTTCTCGAAAAACGCCAACTCCTCTGCCCAGGGATAGTTATCAATCACCTCGTAGGCTTCACGATAAGACGCCAACTCTCGCTCGTGGTTAACCAGCTCCGTACCCTTTTCACGACACTGGTAATAGACTTTAACCATACTCAAAAAACCATCCCTTCTTGGCTAGCGCTCACGTTGCAAGACCGCGTGCAAGGCAAAGAACATCTGCTTAACAGCTGCGCTGCAGCAGCCATCTGAATGGCTGATTGCAGGCAATAGCGCCCCAATACACTATCTCAGTGCGTCACCCCGCAGCGTATGCAGTCTTTCAGCTGACTGACCAGTTGCGTGGGCTCTAGCGCTTTCAGCTGCCAATCGCTTCTAATAGCGAACGTCATGTGCAGTCCCATCCTTCTCCACAACACGAAGTACACCCGGCCCGACCTGCGTCAGCTGCGCCTCATCCAGTGTCCTGTATTCAGACCAGATCGATCGCACCAACTTCATACCAAACGGGCCGTCACGCTCTGCTCTGAGTACCATGCCCCAACTGCAAGTCGCCCCGCAATCGCTTAGATAGAGTCGGTAATTCACGTTCTCCACCGCCAGCGAGTCCAGCAGCAGAAAGGACCCGTCATCTCCCTGTTCCTGGACGCTGACCGCTTCGTAATAGGCAAAAAGCGCGATAGCCCAACAGGGTATTGCGCAGAAGAGGCAGACAACGCCAAAGGTAGCCCAGCGCCGTACCGGTACGATCAAGGCGACCAGCGTAGCGGCGGCCACCGGAAGCGTTGCAGCCAGCACGCAGACCGCCCAGTAATTCATCGCAGGACTGGCAAAGCGCAGTTTTACCGGCAACCAGAGGTTAAGGGCAGCAGCCAACAGAACGGCAACCAATAAAACTCCGAGGGTAAAGGGAGAGCAGACCAACAAACGAATGTACGTCACAGGTTCTCTGCCAGGTGCCTGGCTGATGGCATGGCGAATCGGCTAAACGCCCCAAAGGAGCGCTGCCGCGCGTCAGTAAGTCTGAGATATGTTGTATTTGCTGATGAACGCGCCGGAACCGAAACACCCTGCCAGATTCCCGAGAGCGACAGAAAACGCAACGACAAAACAGGCGGCTTTGACCAGATCTCCAGCCAGCAAGTGCCCACCGAAGTAGTACACCATCGCTGCGCAGGTGAACATCAAAGCGGCATATTTGTTAAAGAGGAAGAAACTGGGGATTTCAAAAGCCCATACTTCACTGCGACCTTTAAACGAGAACAGGCCAAACCCGACATAGAGCAATGCGGCGAAAACGGCGATCAGCATCACGCTCAGCGCATAGGGAAACAATGGCTTATCCACCAGGAGGTAGAAGCCCGCACGGCATGAGAAAAATAACGCTACCAGCCAAAAAATGACCGCAGGCAAAAGAATCAAGCCCATCCAAACTCCTTATCAGACACGCTGACCTATAAGGGTCAACTCTGGCCTCGCCTTAAAAACAGAGACTGTACCTCCCAACCAGCAGCAGTGACCACACCACAACACCTGAATACCCCGGTTTATGGGCAGGACCTTGACCTTCTGCACAGATTGCCAGTCCAATCACGCTGCAATAGCAGCCCAATACCGAGATTGCCTTCCGGTTTTTCGAATCGCTTTCTTTCGAGCTGAAGGCTAAGAATGTTGAGGCGCAGCGGGCTCATGCCGCATTCTTTCCCAGGTTTGCACCATGAGCTTCTTCGCTGGCCCCCAGCGGTATCCCCCGAGTGCGCCACTCTGCTGTATAACCCGGTGACAGGGAATCAATAGAGCGACGGGATTTGCGCCGATGGCGTTACCAACCGCCCTCGCAGCCTTGGGGGCGCCTAGAGCCTTCGCGACTTGGCCATAGCTGGCCACCGCGCCCGGCGGGATTTTCAGTAGAGCTCGCCACACAGCGACTTGAAAGTTAGTTCCTGTCACATGGAGCGATAGCGGGCCATGCTTGGAGGCAGTATCACTATTAAAAAATGCATCAATAACATAGCGCGTAGATAGAAGGCTCTCACTGATCGAGCCGAGCGGCCAAGCCGTTTGCAAGTTTTCCAGCAACTCTTCCAAGCGGTTGAAGTCCATGAACTCGGCCTGGTAAACACCACGCCGGGTGACCGCAACAAACATAGGCCCCAGCGGGGTGGAGTGCACACCGTACTCAATGTGAAGCTGTTTACCTCGACTTTTATACTCACCGGGTGTGACGGCCTCCAGCTGCACAAAATGATCATGCAATCTAGAGCTGCCACTTAACCCGAGCTCATGTGAGACCTCGAGCAAGGAATGAGAATTCTCCAGCAGCACTTTGCCCCGTTCCAATGTCAGGACCTGTAGAAAGCGCTTCGGCGTGGTACCCGCCCAGCGGCAAAAAAGCCGCTGAAAGTGGTACGGGCTCAAATGCACATGGGCAGCTATCTGTTCCAGGCTGGGCTGATCCATTGCCCGATCAACCAGATAGTCCATAGCGCTTGCGATTCGCTCATAGTCTGACATGGCGCCGCCTCTCAGACACGATTTATGGATACACCACCATCGACCAGCATCGCAGAACCAGTCGTAAAACTGGACGCATCGGATGCCAGGTACAATGCGGACTGGGCGATTTCATTTGGTGTCGCCATACGCTTGAGCGCATGCAGGTTGTGCACGAACGCCAATGCTTCTGGCGTACTGGCAAATTCGCGCCCCGCTGGCGTATCAGTACCGCCGGGAAGAAGGGCGTTGACCCGGATATTCTGAGGCCCGTGCTCTGACGCGAGCACTTGGGTCAAGCCAATAAGGCCAGCCTTACTGGCTGCATAGGCTGCCATGCCTGGCATTCCTGCAGTGTAACCAACGAAGGTAGAGGTAAAGATCAACGAACCTCCGCTTCGGGCAGCCATGGCGGGCAGTTGGTACTTTGCGCCCAAAAAGGCGCTGGTCAGGTTCGTCGCAATAACCTGATCCCATTCTGTTCTCGACATGTCCGGGACAGGCCCCATAGCACCGAGGATAGCTGCATTGTTGAACGCGATATCCAATCCGCCAAAGCGACTGACCGCCTCATCCACCAACGTTTTGACAAAAGCCTCATCACCAACGTCGCCTGCGAGTGCCAGTGCCTGCCCGCCTTGCGCATTGATCGAGTCCGCCAGGTCAGCGAGCTCCTTTTGCCGTCTTGCTGCCAGCACGACGGCAGCGCCTTCTCTTGCAAATAGCTTCGCTGTTGCGTAGCCAATACCGGTACTGGCACCGGTAACGATAGCAACTTTGTTAGCAAGTATAGTCATCGAACATGCCTCCTGGCTCTGCTCATCAAAAAAGGGCACAGGCCCGAACAGAGGCTATGTTAGGAGCAGGAACGACGACTGCCGACCCGAATCTTGCTGTGCTTCGATTGCATTGCAATGCACTGCTCATCGCTCAACTGAGCGCGACCCGAGCACCTTATCCGAGCGCAGAAAATCTGCCATGCCACGATTAACTTCCACTGATTTTGCGCAGAATCGGCTCCAATGGGCCGCGCCCGAAGATCTTGGCAAAAACACCGACCAACATCATGGCAGCAAGCGCGATTACCAAAGAAACCGGAAGCAAGGCCGCGTGACCAAACGAGTGAAACAACCCCAAACCATAAGCACCGAATACGAAGCCAGCAAGCACCCCTTGAGCAACATAGGATGACAGAGAATTTTGCCCGGCAAGGACCAATAAACGAGGCACTTTAGCCGCTCTTGAAAGACGAATGAAGACATACAAATAAATCAATGAAAGAGCAGGCGCACCGATGGCTATTGACACAAACCCAAGCCAATTCAGCACTTCGTAATGCCCCGGAACGAGACCGCCCACAACCGCAGCGTACAAAGCGTTCAGAGGTAAAGAAACAATAACTAAAAGAGGCAAGCGCTGTTGAATCAAATTCAACCCTTCGCTTTTTTGGGAGAAAAAATCTGTTTTAGCTGCGGCCAGGCCCGCCGCAAATGCACCAAGAGCTAGCGGGCCTTGAAGGAGCACTAAAAAACCGAGAGTTACAGGCCAGTCCGACAACCTTGCCTCAGTTGCCTCGAGAAAGCCACCTCCCAGAGTGGCGCCCCCCACTGCGGCAACTGAAACAGTCGCATCGGTCATCACGGCATCAACGAGCACCGCAATGATTGTGAGAAAAATCATACTCAACGGCAGCATCCAGGCTGCGAATTTCATTAAGTTCCGAGGCGAATAATCTTTTATCAGCCAAAGAAACAAGCCCAGTAACGCATACAACACTAAAATATCGCCACTAAACACCAACAACGCGTGACCGACGCCGATAATAGCCAGCCCAGCCAGCCGTCTAAAATAACGCCTCGAAAAAGACTGGCCTTTCGACTCTGCAGACCTCGACTGAACGGCCATCCCCCAACCAAAAATGAAGGAAAACAGGATAAAAAACTTCAACTGAAAAAAACCTTCCACCAGAAAGGCTGCAATTTTGTCGTGAAAACCATCAGGCGGAATAAACACAGACTCTACTGGGAGCGCCATAAAGGGCACATTGACAACGCATATACCAATCAGCGCGGCCATTCTGACAATGTCTACTTCACTACTTCGCTGCAGAGTGTTCATGATATGGTTTCTCTTCGGACATGATGCTCGACACACGTGCCGATTTGTAGCCGCGGAGCGGTGTAGAAGCAGTCACCGTGCTGCCGCTGGCTAGGCATTTCGCACTTCGTTCCAAGTCACGCCCCAAGGGAATGGTAGAGAAAGCCGTGTCCACGTGCCTATGGTTTTCCATTTGCCCTGGTCAGGTACTTGCAGCCGAGCTTTCACGCATCGGTCACCACGATATTGTTCAATGACCCTCGACTCACCGCCAATAAAGCCGCAAACCGCATCCACATACTCGCTCACGCGTTCAGGATCTGTACAAGGAAACCACCCCAGACAAAAGTGGCCTACCGAAAAATGCAGTTCGTCATAGTTTTGAAGGCAAAGCCATATCTCTTGCTTGATTCCAGGTTGAACTGGAATCGTAACGCCCAGCTCCACGGGAGCATCCCGGTCCTCAATCAGCTTCAACCATGGAAAGCGCGCCTCGATCTCTGCGAGAGCCTTTCTGGCTATTGGCAAGCTGTCTAGCTTCATCGCTGCCTAACGCCCTTGGGTGAAGTGGCGAAGTTTTGCGTCTTCCTTACAAAACGGCAACAGCTTACCCAGGCCCGACTGATGGCACCGGTTATGTGTTTTTACAATGCTGGCCATGTTGCAACCACACCAATTAAATGGAACAAACCAATAACCACGCAAATAGCCGAACTCCACACCCAGAAGGCCGTAGTGTTTTGACTTATTTGTGGGTGATTCGTTACAAACGGAGCAATTAACCCCACCACACCACGGAGCAAGTAAATAGCCGTGATTGCTGATAAAGCCAATTTAGTAAAAGGCATGCTCGGCAAAAAACCAGCCCCTGACCACGCACAGCAACCCCAGACAAATAAAACTGCAGCTATACCAAGTGTTATAACCGTCGGTTTCAGTGAGTGCTGCTCAGCCATTTTTGCCATTGACTCCCCTGCCCCAAAAAACCGATACCAGCTTGGACCGCCAATAACAACTCCGACATGCAGGGCTGCTGCTAAAAAACTAAATGATCCAGCAATCATTAAAATTTTAGAATCCACGAAAGATATCCTTATTCCTCATTAACATAACGCCATCCGGACCATCGCCTTGTTAGCTGTTGATGACGGCATTTTGCTTGTAATCGACTTTTCTTTTGCACCAGTAGGGGAAAAACAGCAGCCCGGTTGTCGAGTCCGTGAACCACTCTCCGGACTCCCGCCTCTGAACTGTCCATTTGTGCGGCCTCCCGCCACGGCTAACAATCATGAGCCTGCAATCGGCACTCAGCCCCCACGCGAAACAGTCGAGTGCCTCTTCTTTCGTCTCGAACTCCTCGTGCCAACCTTCAAAACCGATCGTAAAAGAGCCGCCATTGTCAGCAGCCCACACCGTAAATCCGCCTTCTGGCGTAACCGAAATGCGCCTTGACTTTTCGGTGTATTGAAGGTCCGGATACAGCCCAAGTCTGTTCTTTATCTCTGCGATCATGCTCATTAGGTATGTACAGTTAACGCTCGGCACATGTGCCGATTTGCAGCCGCGGAGCGGCGGAAAGGCCGTCCCCGCCCCGAAGAGGTGGCAACAGCCGATTGTTAGAGGCCACTGATAGCTTCGGCTATCTTTGGTACCGCGTCCTTGAGAGCGTCATCGCTTACCTCTCGTTTTCCCTTCGCGGCAAGCGACCCTAGTATCTCCTCAACCTACTCCGGACTGTGACTGGCCCCGAGACTCTCAATAATGGTAGTTGTCTCATAACCGTAGATCTCGTTATTACGGTCGCCGCCATAAGTTGCCATGAGATTCAGCGGATCATGTTCCTGCAGCAATCTGCGCACCGATAGAAAGACTTCTCTGTATTTCGATTGCGCAGACATTTTCTGTGCCCTCTAACGCCTTGGTAATCGGCAGACGAAGTGGCGATGCTTTGTGCGAAAATAAGTGCAGCAAACGCACAAAAGGAGCGACGCTTCGGCTGTCCAGCGGTGCCAATAGCACCGCGACGGCTCACTAACTTGTTATGCTTATTATTAAAATTCGAAACCACAAAAATAGCATTTATCATATGCAGATTCCAGAAGCCCGCCTGTGTCATACCACGGTTGCTTCGTCATTACTGGCTTTCCACACTTGGGACAGGTCAGCGATCCAATTTTTATACGATACGCAATATTGACCGCAAAAACGGTGATAAATAGAACCCCGCCACAAACAATCTTCTCTCCGACGCTGAGATCATTACTCCCGAGCACATTGACTAGAACAACACAAAGAAATAACGAAGAGACGATGCTTATAGCTTTGTACCGCGAAATTTTCTTATTAACTTCACTCATACGCCAATCTCAAACCTAAGTGAACATAACGCCGCCAGCACAGGCCGGAGCACGCAGTGCGGAGGTCCAGCCCCGCAGGGGCGATTGCGCCTGGCCGTGTTATACGCTTACTTCCAGCCATTGGCATTTTTATAAGTTTCATAATCTGTTGGGCAAACATATTCCCACTCTTTATCATTCTTCTGCTCATATGCTTCCTGAGCGACGTACAGTATGGCCTCAAACTCCATATCTTTAGGGAATTCTTTTGGATTCTCTAAGACGTTCTGGAAAAGCTCTTTGCCATTAGCTACTACCACACATCTAGAATAAAGAAAGCCATCTACAGAAAAGTACTCATCTTCGTTGACATAGGCATCTTCGCCTATCTCTTTTGCATGAACTTTAGTGTCTAGCGCGAAGAGCTTCTGAGCTAGTAGCTCTTCAAATTGAAATATTTCTTCATCTGTCTTCTGTGACAAATAGTTCACAACAGGCTCAACGACGGCCTCGTCGTCTCCTGATTCTTCCCAATTGAGCATTCCGATAATGCTCCAGAACTCATTCTCGTTCATGGCTCTCCTTGCGTATAACGCCCAGCGTTGGCTGTCGCTCTGCCGCTGTTTGCTATGTGGATCTCAGGAACCTGTTACCTACGAAGTAAAAAACCACCATTGATACCGATATGGATACAGCACACCACGCATATACCTTACTGTAGTACTCAAAGCCACTAAAGAGTAAAAATCCATTAGGCACGAGTGCTATGAACACACTAACCGGCATTGGAGCGAGTAAGGCAGCCGAAACTGGGACAAATAACAAAATCTTGATTGTCATACTCCACGGAACGCGTACGAGCAATTGCCAAACTTGATCAATCATTTGTATCGCGACTTCCATAGACTCTATTTCTTGCTCACATAACCCGTGGTAAGGGGCAGCCGAAGCAACGCGTAGGCTGTCCCGCGCAGGCCGCGCTTTTTGCGGCCGGAGTAAACTTGACTACCTTGTTACATGCCATGAACTGCCCAGCCGGTAAAAATCGCGATAAATGATGATATTGCTGCCGAATACATTATGTCTTTGGTTAGGCTCGGCTTTGTACTGAGAGCACCGATAAGGCCAAATAACAATACCACGCCGTTGTATAGTGTATTTGATACCGGCCAAACGACTGTTACTAAAAGCATTGCGACTAAGGTGACCGAGAAAACAATGAGGAACCTGACTTTTTCAGAGCTTGCCATGGTGCCATATTTTTTCTCGTGACTCCGACGAGAAAATCTTGCAGTCGCGAATAGACCAATTCCGATAACTATAATAAAGCCTATTTGTATGGGTACGTTATCCATTTCTTGTAAACATGTAACGACCTGCGGAGCCGCGCACGCAGTGCGTCCGGCGCCCAGAGGGCGCGTACTGGCGCTGCTTGTTATAGCTTTTCATGCTTTGCATATGGCACATATTTCCCTGTGCTATCTAATCTTAGGGTTCCGTCAGCAATGGCCCGAAGCAGCTTTGGCGAAACTTTGTTCTTACCTATTAATGAAATTTGCTGCTCTATTTGAGCAACTAACAACGTCCTTTCGACTTCACCCCTAGCAGGATCGTGCCCGCTCCAGGCAATACCCTTGTCGTTGTAGATTGCGAGCCTTTCAACCAGTGAGGCCAGCCTTCTTCTCTTCAGCCATCCGATCATGGTCTATCCGCTATAACGCTTTGCTAAGGGGCAACTGAAACGCAGTGTAGGTTGTCCCGCGGAGACCGCGCTTTTTTGCGACCGGAGTGTACTTGAGCAACTTGTTATAAGGCGACATTTTTACGCACGTAGCTCCACGCTGAAACTGAACAAACAAGGCCTAATCCGCCATAAATACCAAGAAACGTAATAGACTAAAAACCAAACTCTGTACCCGATACAACAAACAAAACCACCAGAGCAAAAAACCCCAAAATAAAGCCTGCCAGAATGTAGACGACTAGGCTTACCCAATTTGACCATGAGTAAATTTGCCATAAGCGAATTAACGGATACGCCAACAGTACGCAAATAACAAAAGCTATAGGGAAAGCAATGAGACCAAAAATAGTTGCTGCTCCGCCATACGAAGGCAAGCTAACGATTATTAGAAGCAAAGCCCCTACAAAAGCTGATTGGATGCTAGATGCAATTACGTGCTTCCACATACTCAAGCCTTATAACGCCTCAAACACCGGCTTGGTGAAATTGGCAGCTTTTTTGAAAAAAAAGGTGACAGCTTTACCAAGTCCGAGTGCTTTGACTTGTTAGCTGTGACCACACTCATGCCTTTAAATAAGCTCATGCTCTACTAGAGCCTCTTCCCACAAAGCTGACTTATTCTCGCGAAAATACTTGCTCAGTAGGTCGCTGATTTCAGGCGACTGAAAACTATTGTTTTCTATATAGGCTTTCAACTTCTCTGAACTTACAACGTCCATTTCTTTAATTTCTGCTTGTGGTTCGCAACAACCATAGCCATCAAAAGATATTCTTACCAAGTAAAGGCAACCATTAGGATTTTCATCAAAGTCTGCAAAGACCGAATCATCCTGCAAAGCCAAGCAATACTTACATGGGCGCGTCGACATTGGTTCAAATTTTCGAATATCCATGTATTTCGCCTGTACAGCTAACGCCCGGCTCACCGAGCAAATTTTTGATGGCGGCCTTTGTGCGCCTTTTTGCACAAAAGGTGACAGCGGAAATTTGTCCGGTGCAGCCGTTTGTTATGAGCCATATGTTTCGGCCCAGAGATCTTCACCATTTAACCAGCCATCAAACCACTCAGCTAGAGTGCTCTTATGTTGAATAAACTGCTGTTCCATTGGCTCACCGATTTCTCGCATGTTTGGATCGAACCAAACTACTGGATAGCCGCTTTTTGTAGCATCAAAACAAGAGTAGATGGCGCAACCCCAATGGCAAAAAGGAACTAATCCTTTAGGCCATTTCCATTCGGGGTCTTCTGGATCAGACCCACCTAGTACTGTATAAAGCTCTGAAATTGAATCACCTTCATCGGAAGTATGGCCGCCCTTTACGCCCAAAATTTTGTAGCCCGGCCCAATACCGCCATTTGCAACCCGTAAATATATTTCTTTTAACAATGGTGGCAGTGGAAAGCCCAGCTCTTTTTCAGCGAGTTCAACAGTGTCAGGAGTCGCGGGAATGCCACTTTCTGAGCCTTTGATTTTTTCAATTATTTCCACTGAATTTATTCCTTGGAAGCTCATAACGCCAAGCACACCGGCGCCACGCCAGTGGCGTCCGGTACTGTGACTTGTTAAGTGATTGTGATATCGCTTCCGTCCTGGTTGTAGACTTTAAACTCGAATAGTTCCATTTTGTCTGCCAACAATGAAACTCTGGCGGCAACATCACGCACTATTTCACCAATCCGCTTT
>Ga0209404_10000856_pt1 | contig 22678 bp, 16 predicted proteins | sample TroAtlMetagenome_2_FD_187447 | JGI IMG/M metagenome (GOLD analysis project Ga0209404, IMG submission 187447) | Marine eukaryotic phytoplankton communities from Atlantic Ocean - Tropical Atlantic ANT8 Metagenome (SPAdes) (version 2) | ecosystem: Environmental > Aquatic > Marine > Oceanic...
TACCCGCCTGGAACTCGGGGATAGGGCTAGGGCTAGAGACAGCTACTGCCCAAGAAGAGAAAGGCGAAGAGGATAAAGACAGCGACATACCCGCGTGGAACTCGGGGCTAGGGCTAGAGACACCTGCTGCCCGAGAAGACCAAGGGGAACAGGATCAAGACAGTGACATCCCTGCATGGGATTCAACCTCTGAATCTCGACCAGAGCCAATTAGAGTCTCTGTAGAAATGACAGACGAATCAGAGCCTCCAGCTAAAAAACAAAAACCACTGCCCCCTATCGCTACACCCAAACCCCAAAAACCTAATAAAGAGCAACCTGGGGGCAAGATAAGCCCTATCCATATGGAGCTAATAGGTACCGTTAACAGCCTTGTCACATGCTATGACGGAAAGGAGGTACCTCCCGCGATAACCGAACTGCAGTCGCTTATTGATAACGCTGATTTCTCAGCCGTCAGAGCTGAAATAACTAATATATGGAACAACCTACTCAAGCATCATCAACGCACAGGTACACGCCTCCAGCACCAGGTGACAACAACCTTCAACACCGTAAACACGCTGGTAAGAAAAATTGACTGATGCAATCTGGATCGCCCTATTAGCATCTACAACGTTCGGAAGTGAGTGGACCAACAGGCTAGAGTCCTCATCAATAGAGGTAAGAATCCAAACATATAGGGCGATTGGTGCGCTAAACACAACTGATGCCCTTATAGAGATCGCGACAGCGGTCCGTACAGAAGCGGACCCGAATGTACGAACTGCGGCAACTCATGCCATGTCTAGACTTGATTTAGGTGAGTCAGAGTTAATCGAAGTCCTCTCAAATTCTGACGCAGAAATCGCTAGGGCATGGGCAGCACACGCCTTGGGTCACCACAGAACCCCTGCAGCCAGAATGGCACTCCAGGAGGCTTTCAACGACACAAATGAAAACGTGAGGTCTGAGGCCTATCAGGCTGTATCTATGCACGGTGATAGAGAATCCTTAAACGCTCTGAGTCGTGCGGCCACCAATGAGCCATCTCCAGCGCTACAGCAGCTAGCTATTGAATCTGCTAGAGATATCGTATCAGGGCAATCTAGAGGCTTTGATCTAGAGACGGAGATCTCCATCCTGAACAGCGGCACCCCTGAACAGAAACTACTCTCTCTTCAGCACCTTACCTCCATGGGAGATTGGCGAGCGCTTCACCCCATAATATCGGCGGCAAGGAGTGGTCCAATCCGAGGGGATGCGGTTCTAGCTCTTGGGTTGTTAGGAGATCACAGGGCGGTGCCAGCACTAATTACTATGCTAGGTGAGCACAGAGTAAGGAGAGAGGCTTTAGCCTCACTAGCTCAGCTAAGAGACGAGGCAGCTATTCCCGCGATAGCAGATCTCCTCATGGAGTCAGATCCCTCGACTCGCCTCCACGCCGTCAGAGCACTAACATGGATAGGTGGAGAGGTTGCTATAAGTCGAGCTGTTGCGTTAGCTGACGACCCCGAATTCGAAGTCCGCTCTGAGGTGGTGCACGCATTTGCCACACTTGAGGGGGAGCCCAGAGTAAGTGGCCTCACACCATTCACTCTAGACGAGTCTCCGTTCATTCGAGCCGAAGCAGCAATGCTAATCGGAGAAAGCCATCTCCCGTCATCCCTAGATGTACTAGTCCCACTACTGAGCGACGCGGACATGTACGTGGTTCTAACCGCGGCTGATGCTATAGCGTCTTGTGGAGCTGACACAGCGCTGTCTCATCTAGAGGCCCTCCTTGAACGGACGGAAGATCCAGAACACAGAGTGCTAATAGAAGAATCAATCAACAAGGTTGAGGTAGCTGCTACTGATTAGAGCTAGGCCTCTTTGACAAAATTGAAAGTGCCCTGTGCTAACTGAGAAAAGTTCTCAGTCAACACAGGGCTCATGTAAGCTGGAGCCAAACCTAGCGAACTGGAAAACGAAAAGACCAACATCTTCCAGGGCCCAAGGCTACGCTATGAAGGGGCTTTCTTCTAATCTCCCCAGACATAACGACCTCAAAGGCCTTAAGAGTCAGGCTGACTCGCTACACAACTTGAAGGCTCATCTTGGTCATCCGACAGCCAAAATAGTCGCGCCACCCAGATAAGCTAGTGGCCCCATTTATAGATGGTCTTCAATGGATGACTAAAAAGACCAAATCTATCACTTACAATCAATCGTCGGTATACTCCCAGGTTCGAACCATCTCTTCTACATCAGTAAAATCACGCCTACATAGCTCTTCAAACTGTACCCCCATTCCTGGCGCCATACAGCCTGACTTTTCTGGCGTTAGACACCAACGCACAACCGCATATGACTCAATCGGACGCCCTCTATTTGGCAATCTAAACCTAATCCTAAACCTAGTCCCCAGGGCCAATGGTTTAGATGTCTTAATAAACATCCCTCCAATCGAAACATTAGCCGTATAATCGATAAGAAAGTCTTCGGTGGTCTCGTATTCAACCATCACACGAATCGGCAATCGCCTGTTCGTGCGAAGCTCAATATCAACCGCAACAGCAGCGTTTTGATTGTTTGTTTCTTGAAGCATAATGGTCCCGTGACGATCCAAAACTGGAGGCCTTTCGTTACCTATCGACCACATATATTGAAAGGTTTAGAAAGAATTAAGAACTATTTTGAGGGTCAAAGCACGAGTACACGCTAAGAATAGACGATTCAATGACATCGCCTACCCTTGCGAAGATGGCCACACCTCCCTAAACTCTTTGGGTTGGGATATGTTAATCGTTATTTAATTACACACCAAAAGCCCAAATGGAGATGACGAAATGCGAGCACTGCTGATAGCCCTCACAACGCTCATCGTTACTGGATGCAACCAATATGAAGTATTTTTGGTTTCTGGCTACCAGCAAGAGAGCTACTCAAACGACGCTGATGTAATATTTGTTATCGATAACAGCCCGTCAATGACTGATGAGGCCCAAGCCCTAGCGCTGAATTTTGATAGCTTTCTTAGATACCTCACAAACCCCTCCGCTGGGGCCGCAGAGAGCGAGAACCTCTCCGGGGCTGTAGACGATTACATCTCATATGTGTCTGATCGAGGAAGGTTGCTAAACTACCAATTGGGGATCACGACAACTGGGATGGATCCAGCGATCTATGGTGGCGCCGGCTCACTCGTCGGGAGCCCATCTATCCTTGGAAAGGGATCAGACACTCTTCAGCAGGATTTCGCTGCTGGGCTACTCTGCGAGGCTACGTGCTGGGATGTAAACCAGGTCCCATCAGTCCCTGAGTACTCATGCGACGCAACCAATCCAGAGTTGGACGATCCAGTCTCACAACAAGCCCTTGATTGTGTGTGTGGTGGAAACAGCTGGGAGGATAACTGTGGTCCAGGAACCGAAGAAGGGCTAGAGTCAGCCTTTGCTGCCATGTGCCGTGCCGTAGAGAATCCCCCTGAAGAGTGCTTCTGGGAGTACAGTGAATTGGCTGGGGTTAGTGAAGAAGATGCCCTCACCAGTGAAGGGATGATAAGAGAAGACTCAACAGTGATCTTCGTAATAATCTCGGACGAGGGCGATGGCTCTCGCAGAATAGGCAACACAGACCCAGACATAACTGTCTACAAAGATCTAATGGACAGCTTCGGCGTCAGATATAGGTTCGCCGTTATTGGGCCACCGTACGATCCAGTCGCAGACAGCCTCACATGTAATTCTGGTGGGGCGACAAAGTGGGGAACAGAACGATACCAAGCGGCCGCCGACCTATCAGGTGGTTTCTTCAACCCTATTTCTGCTGAAGATGACGAGGGCGAGTGTGCTCTGACTGACTTTTCTGGTCACCTAGAGGATCTCGGCGCCCTTCTGAATTCACTCATGACGGCTTTCCCTTTGCAGTCTGTACCAGACACCACAACGATCCAGTGTTTCGTCGATGGGATAGAGGTGCCTCAATCTATAGACACACGTACAACTGAGGAACAAGCTCTAGGTGGCACGCCAGTCTACAATGATGGGTGGTCATACGATCCTGCCATAAACTCTGTGGTATTCCATGGAGCGTACGTGCCTGACTACAACGAAGGTGTGCGCATCTATTATCGCCCACTGGACGGAATGCCACGCACCCTACCCTTCTAAACTAGGCTATCAGCCTTCAATACACAGAAAAACCACGATAACCATAATGAGTCATACTATGAACATTCAGAAAACCCTAAGTATCGCCATCGCAAGCCTAACCTCATTATCGGTAGCGGCGCAGGACCCCATCGATATCGGGACACTCAGAAACGAAGAGATCCAGGTTGTCCAGCGCAGGCTTTACGAAAAGGCAGACCAGAACGAGATGGGTGTACAGCTAGGAGTCCTCCCATTCGATCCATACACAGTAGCGCCCAAGGTTCAACTAACCTACGGTCACCACGACTCAGAGAGCAGAGCTTGGGAAGTTCAGCTTGGACTTGGTTACGGCTTCCAAAACCAAACATATAATACGCTAGACTCCCCAGCTTATGGTAAAGTCCCAGAGGCGACAAGGTACCTCATGAGCCTTACTGGTGGCTACCACTTCTCACCAATCTACGGAAAAGTGAGCCTAAATGGGGAGAGAGTCTTTCATCACGACATATACTTCCCTATCGTAGCCGGTGTAACAATCGAGCAGACTGTGGACGAACACATAAACAGTAGCTTCACCGAGCGTCTGGCTATAGCCCCAACTCTAGGTGCAGGAATCGGGGCGAGGGTTTTCTTGCATGACAACCAAGTGCTTCGACTAGAGGTCCGTGACGACGCGATGATTCAGTACAGAGCAGGCAGCGGGACTTGGGCTCTAAAGCAGAACCTAGGTATTCACGTAGGGCTAACTGTCTTTGGGGGCAACCAGTGAGCTCAAAAACGTCATCTGCCATCATTGTTAGCGCTGGAATCTGCCTTGGGCTGTTCGGCTATAGCAGTGTAGCTAAAGCACAATCTGCGTCTGATGAACAGTGGGCAGCGACTTTTGCCGATTATGACATCAGCATGGCTCGTGGAGACCTTCAGAGAGCCGCTGGGTCCCTCATAGAGATAATCGAAGATGAGACACTCTCCTCATTTCATGGCGACGCGTTTCTAAACCTAGGGAACACAGCTACAGATCTTGGTTTACCCTACGCAGCTCTACTCTCATACAGCGGAGCGTTGACACAAGAAGTGCCCGTAACAGACGCTGTTTCAAAGGCGATAAGCGCTAGCGAAGAGGTGCGGGACCCTGGTCTACTTCAAGGGCTATTTGGTGAGAATGTTGGTATCGACGGGACTCCAGCGGAGCGAGCCGAGATGGCTTGGCTTTCAGCACTAGACAACTTTAGGGGTGGCAACCTCAGCGTCACCTTAGGTGTCCTGGCAATTATACCATCAGATGCAGCTGTCTACCCAAAGGCCCAACACCTTAAAGGTATCGTACTAGCACAGCAGGGAAGATACACAGACTCCTTGGCACCGCTAATGACAGCTTTTGCGATGATGGAAAGCCAAGACGATAAGGACCTGGTCAACATTAACCTCGGTAGAGCTTATTTCGGGGCTGGAAATTTCGCGAGAGCTATCGAGTATTTTGCTCTTGTTGAGCGCGGCTCCCCACATTGGCTAGAGGCCCAATTCGAGAGGTCATGGGCACACTTTCGCCTTGAAGATGTGAGCGGAGCGGTAGCTCTTTTGCTCACACACGTCTCTCCCTTCTTTGAGACACGGTACTATCCAGAGGCAGAGCTTCTTGATACATACTCACTATTCCTGTTGTGTAAATTTCCAGCCGCAACCGTCAGGATTGAGCACTTTAGGGACCGATACAGACCCGTTCACGACTCCTTAGCTTCTGCACTAGAGAGCATGTCCGACAGCGATCTATTTTTTGCCGTGACAGGCGGCGCTAGTGAAACTCTACCCACGAGGGTATATCTTGACCTATATAGCGAGCCTCGACTTCAAGATGCCGCAGCTGCGGTCGCTCAAGCCAACACTGAGATTGGGACTGTGCAACAGTCTGCAAACTCGCTGATATCAGAACACTTTTCTGAGACAATAGGTAGTCGACGAGACGAGATCATTGCTTCGGAAGGTGCTCGACTCCGCGGCGTACTAGCAGGTCGCCTGGAGGAGCTAAACAACATGCTTGCTGATACAGAGATGGCTCGACTAGACATCCTAAGATTAGAGACTAGACTCTATGAGAGGGCAGCTGGAACTGGAGAGCTGGAAGAGGCCCAGAATATGGCCTATCGTGAACTGAGAGTGCCACCTGGCCACATACAGTGGCCATTTCAAGGTGAGTTCTGGGCCGACGAACTTGGATATTACAGGGTAAACGCTATCTCTGAGTGCCCCGAGAGCATGCAGGTAGGGTTAGAGACCGAGGAAGAGTAGAAACCTCTCACTTCTTTACTGGGTGCCTAAAGCGTATTCTACCGCTCCCACTCTGAGGAGCTGGTACTACCCTATGTCTCAAAGGTGCGGCAGCGTTACTGGTGGGCACCTCTTTATCCAGTGGAGCAGACTGGCTCTTTGTTGAATCAACCCGACCAACTTTAGAGGCTGCTCTCCTTACCTCTTGAACAGTTATGGTGCCGCTAGATGCTTCCACAACGGGAGCTTTCTTAGGCCTGTCACGGTACTTTTCTATGGCCGGATTGCCTCCTTTTTTTGAGCGTGGCTTGTCTGGAGCCATCATGTGAGGTGCGGGGCTACGCCTGTTCTCTAGGAGAAGAGACATGGACCCCAACCCTATTGGATCATCTGAAGACTCTGCATCCCATGGACTCCCAATACCTAGCCGATCAAAAATAGCGGCCTGTCTTCTACCAATTCGACTCTTTCGCCTTGCAAAAACCCGAGCAACTAACCTCTCCCAGAGGTAGACCTTAGGGGGTAGAGGTGATTGATTAACCTCACATGCTGGTATTTCGGGGATTATGGGTGACGTCATAGGAGAAAATATAGCCTTACTAGTAGACAAAAATCAACCTACTTGACCCTCTATAAAGGCCTAGTTGATAACTGAACACCAGTAGATTGCTCCATTAACTGCCTCATTACCCGCTGTACCTGTTCCCTAGTTACCTTAGAGATAGCGTTAAACTCAAACTCTTCTAGACTAAAGCCATCCCCATAGATTCGCTCCCACAGGGCAAAGTCACCAGCCCTCGATGAGGCCATCTGTCTTCTGCTAGCAAAAGAGTGGGCGAATTGTGCCGCAACAGATTTAAGCTCTTCCTCAGTTGGGCCCTCCTCCATGAACCTTATTAGCTCCGAGTGTACTCTTGCTTTAGCCTCGGATAGCTTTTGAGGATCTGTTGTTAACTCAACCGAAAATATGCCGAATTCGGGAGCTGTTGCGAAGCTGGAATCAACCCCGTAAACCACCCCTGAGCGCTCCCGAAGAGACGTAAACAACCTGCCCCCCGAGCCCCCCAGTATTTCAGCTACGTGCATAAGAGCGAACCGCTCTTCAGACAGCCCACCAGGTGTCAGCATCGCTAGAATAAGGCGAGACTGCTCCTTCCCACACCTTATTCTCACCTCTTCTATCCCCACAGGTCGTGGCGGCATGGTGTAATCACAATCAAACAGATCCCTTCTCATGCCACTAAAAAGCGACTCTACCCTATCGGCAACGCGGCCTACGTCAGCACAACCGACCACGGATACCACCAAGTTCTCGGCTCTAGCCCACTGAGCGTGAAAGTTCCTAATCTGACGAGTAGTCACATGTGCAAGACTGGCCATAGTGCCACCCTTCGGTAGGCCGTACTGATGCCCTCCAAAAAGTCTTCGGTTAACCTCCTTCCAAGCTATTGAAGCTGGCCTGTCTGCCTCAGTAGACAACCACTCTCGCATCTCGCGTAAGAACCTGTCTATCTCGCTCTGTTCAAACCTGGGCTCTCTGACCATCATAGCAGCCCAGTCTAGAGCCTCGTCCAGATCTTCCCTTAGAACATCTACACCCACTTGCATTGAGGCGGCCATAGCCGAAGCTCCCACGCTGGCGCCTCGCATCTCGAGGCGACGTGTGAACTCTTTAATGTTCATGTTTCCCACACCCGCCGTGACAGCTCTGGACCACAGTCTAGCCCTGCCCGATGAATGTGCTCGCTCTAAACGACGCCCTCCCATACCGAAGACCCTCACAGCAGAGACTGATGAGTGAGCTGGGTCAACCAAAAGAGTGACACCACATGGCAAGTTGAAGGTAGTAGACTCAGGTGCCTTTGGCGGCAAGATTGACGGCATAGACTCGATTCGATTCTTTGATTCAAATTCGTCTATGGTCAGAGACACCTCATTGGGGAGCATTATCGACGCTAAACAGCGCTCTTTTACAAAGACGTCTCTAGCAACTCTTAAAATATCACCCGCTGTAACAGCGCCCACTCTGGCAAAGAACTTCTGAGGTGCCGACTGATCTTCAAACAGGCGCTCAGCCCACAAAGACTGAGTCACTAAGGCGCTGACAGTCTGCAGGCCAAACCTACGCTGGGCTAGTATCGTAACTTTTGCTCTGTGGACCTGCTCTTCCGTAGGGCCAACCCTAAGGAATCTCTCAACCACCTCCCATGTGGCACTTATCGCAGAGTTGACCTCTCCCCTAATAGGTGTACAGCCAAGGTAAAATGCTCCACCAGCCTGTCGGAAATAGCTCTGGGCCCAGGCTGAGGTGACGAGCTGCTTATCCATCTGCAGTGGGCCCACAAGAGGCCCAACATCGCTACCCAACAAAACAGACAACACCTCGATCAGTGGAGCATCAGCATCAGTCTCCTTGCCAATTGGGAAGATTAACTCAAACTGCGACTCCTGAAAATCACTGGGTACAACTAGGGTCCTAAACCCGCTGCTTTTGGGAGCAAAGGGAACGACACTGTTTCTGGGCGAACCAATTTTATCATCTGGAAACTCTAACAAGCGTTGTAGGGCCAGGAGGACATCCTCTTCGGAGACGTCACCTGCCACAGACACTATCAGGTTCTCAGGCGTGTAATATCTCCTCCAGAACCCAACAACATCTTCAAATGAGAGTTTAGCTACATCATCTTCACTGCCTGCCACAGGCCTTTCGTACCCATGCCCCCGCCACATAAGTGCCGACTGTGCCTCACTAAAAAGGTAGTTTGGATCGTCGTTAGATGCGCGAACCTCTTCAAGGATCACCTCTTTCTCTAGATCAAACTCCGACCTATCAAAGGTAGGGGAGCAGACCATCTCACTCAATATACTAATTATTGTCTGCCAGTGCTCCTTCTGAGCGTCTGCATAGTACAGAGTCTGGTCATGTGTAGTGTATGCGTTTATCTCTCCACCTAGAGAGTCAATCACCTCATCTATCTCTCCAACACCGTGGCTTTTTGTTCCCTTGAAGAGCATATGTTCGACAAAGTGGGCGGCACCAACGCTTGAGCGGACACCAGCATCTCCACTTTTTTCACTAGCAGATCCGACATCTAGACTGAAGGATATAGAGACCACTTGGGCACCCTTTACCGTATCCACTAAGACTCTCACACCAGATGCTAAGACATGCGCCAAGGTAATCTCCACGATTTGACCACCACCAGATGGGATCTGGCGGAGTTCAGCGGGCGAGGTATAACCCCAGAATGGAACGTTGGGGTATCTATATTCACATTCCTTGGTGCATCTCTAGATGTCACTACTGTGCATTCACAACAAACGTGGACAACGCACCGCCTTGGAAGAAATACGTAGACGCACTCATCGAGGAGTGGCGACACACTAAAACCCTATTTTCAGGGAGCCCCGATACGGTATTTCTAGGCGGCGGAACTCCATCGTTGATGCCCAGTGAGCAGCTGAAGCGCCTTATTGCAGAACTGAAAGTGACTGATGATTGTGAGGTCACACTAGAGGCCAACCCTGGGACTGTTGACCGAGACAAGCTCGCTGATATACGAGAGGCTGGCGTGAACCGTCTTTCCGTTGGAATCCAGACCTTTCAGCCAAGATTTGCACGGTTTCTCAACAGGGGCCATTCAGTCAACGAAGCTAAGAGATTACTGAAAGAGATAAAAACTATCGGATTTGACTCTTGGTCTGCAGACCTAATATTCGGCCTACCCAACCAGACCATTGATGACTTAAGGCTTGACCTAGATGAGCTGTTAGCTTCAGAACCACCCCACATCTCCCTTTACAGCTTAACTGCCGAACCTGGGACCCCATACTCTAAAGCTCTGGAAAACGGCAAGTTCTCAACTACCCCCGAAACGATTTGGGAGCAGATGATGGAGCTAGTTGTTCAGGTGCCCGCAGAGCAAAACATTCAAAGATACGAAGTCTCAAACTTAGCCAAACCAGGCCATAGGTGCAGGCACAATGAACTTTATTGGAGAGGCGGATACTGGGCTGGCCTAGGAGTCGGGGCCCACGGGTGGCTCCCGAACGGATTACGGACCGAGAATCCCAACAAAGTTGAGGATTACCTCAATGATCCGTGTGGCTACCTAACGTCCATACGCCCCACACCAAGAGAGAGAGCCTCAGAGCTCCTGCTTACCCACCTAAGACATGTAGATGGTGTTCAGATCAAAAACCTAAAAACACTAGGCTGGGATTTAAATCTCGAGAAATGCATGCCCCTAATCAACGGTGGACTGATAGAAGTTGTTGGAGACACCATCAAAGTAAAAGGCAAGGGTTGGAACCTAATAAACCAAGTAGTGTTACACTTAGACAACAGTCTCTCCAGCTGTAGCCACGGAGCATTAAATGAATCAGAGTGATAACCAAGATGACTCATCGAGTAACGAATTCGCTATATCAGTTGGGGATGACCTTCTCGCAGAGGCACTAAATGCTGTAGAAAAGCGACTCTACTCCAAGCAAGAATCAGAAGATGGGGCGGATTCAGATGTTGAGATTGATATTGAATTCGATCTAGACGGAAGCGTAGATTTCGACAACATACTCGGTGATGAGTCGATAGATCTCGACACTGATATGGAGATACCTGTAAGCTCAAACAACCATCAAACTCAGGCCCTCAAACAAGAACTCGAAAACGTAAAAGCCCAGTTAAAAAAGGCTCTTCAGGCACAAGCGAGCTCAAAGGAAGCCGAGAGAGACGCCCGAGACGAAAACAGACGAACACTCTTAAAACAGAAGCGACTCATTGATGCAAACGCACAGCTTAATCTAGACATCCAAGATCTACGTGACACACAAAAACAGTGGGAGCAGATGGTATCAGACCTGAAGGCTGATGCGGCCAACCAGAGCTCAGAGCGGGCCAATCAGCGAAACAGGTTAAAGCGAGATGTTGATGAGGCCAAGAGAGCCGGCACCGAGAGAGTGCTCAAGCACCTAATGGTACCACTCGACCATATAGAACTCGCACTAAAGCACGTGGGGGACTCCGCTGGTGAGGACCCAATCATCAGTGGGTTTATCGCGGCTATAAAGGAGGTGAAAGAAGCTCTCGGAAAGGCTGGGTTATCTACTGTTGAGGCTTTAGTTGGTGGGGAGTTCAACCCAGAGGTCCACGAAGCCATAGCGAGAGCACACAGCAAGGAGGTCGAAAGGTCTCATATTCTAGAGGTCCACAGAAGCGGGTTTATGCTCGACGGCAAGCTATACAGGCCAAGTCAGGTAACGGTATCTGGCGGTGATGATCCAGACCTGCTCAACGAGTAGTCACTCGACTGGCGATCACCATTGGGTAAGAAAATAAAAAAACGTCGGGCATACCCACATTTTTTCTTCGATTCATGATACTATGCCAACGCAAAATTCACGCCTGTGTTCGGCCATTCTGACCGACTATGAAAACGTGCAATTATTGAGAGGACACATTGTCGAAAGTCATTGGGATTGATCTCGGTACAACGAATTCTTGTGTGGCAGTAATAGAAGATGGCGAGCCACTAGTTATTCCTAACGAGGAAGGGGCGCGTACAACCCCTTCCGTAATTGCGTTTACAGCTGACGGTGAGCGCCTAATCGGTCAAATAGCGCGACGACAAGGGGTCACAAATCCACAGCAGACCATATACGCGGTCAAACGCCTAATGGGGCGCAGATTTGAAGAAGAGCAAGTAGAGGAAATCGCTGGCCTGGTACCATACATAATTTCTGAATCGCCACGTGGTGATGCCTGGGTAAAATGTGGCGACAAGGACCTGTCTCCGCCGCAGCTTAGCGCCGTCATTCTGGAAAAAATGAAGTCTACCGCAGAGGCATACCTAGGTGAGACGGTAACAAAAGCGATCGTTACAGTCCCCGCTTATTTTGACGACTCCCAAAGACAGGCCACAAAGGACGCGGGAAAGATCGCTGGGCTTGAGATCGATAGGATAATAAACGAGCCTACGGCCGCAGCCCTGGCATATGGGCTCGGAAAGGGTGGTCACGAAAGAATAGCCATCTTCGATCTAGGTGGGGGAACTTTCGATATCTCCATCTTGGAGCTAGATAACGGCGTCTTCGAGGTTCGCTCTACTAACGGTGACACCTACCTAGGTGGAGAGGATTTCGACTACAGAATTATTGAGTGGCTAATGGAGAAGTTTGAGGAGGACCATGGAGTCGACTTATCGGAAGACATCGTGGCTATGCAACGACTCAAAGAGGCTGCTGAGAAGGCAAAGATCGATCTGTCCTCGGAAGAATCTACTGAGGTTAACCTTCCATTCATAACCTCTGGGCCATCTGGCCCAATTCACCTCCAACAGTCGATGACTCGCGAGCAATTGGATGAAATATGTGAAGAGCTTATTGAGCGCCTAGCGGCTCCGTGTAAAGCAGCGATGGATGACGCTAACGCGACGCCATCCGATTTAACCAACGTCCTTCTCGTTGGTGGAATGACGCGGATGCCCAGTGTCCGCGCAAGGGTAAAGGAGATCTTCGGAAAGGCCTCATATGAGAACATAAACCCAGATGAGGTGGTGGCTGTTGGGGCTGCTATTCAAGGTGCGGTCTTGAGTGGTGATGTCAAAGATGTCCTACTCCTAGACGTCACACCTCTCTCTCTTGGAATAGAGACTGCTGGGGGGATATTCGAGCCTCTAATACCAAGAAACACCACTATCCCTTGCAAGAAGAGCAACATCTTCACAACGTCAATAGACAACCAGGAATTGGTTCGAGTTCACGTACTCCAGGGAGAGAGGGAGATGTGTTCGGACAACAAATCTCTCGGACGATTCGAAATGCACGGGCTGCCTCCAGCACCCCGCGGAATACCAGAGATCGAAGTTAGCTTTGAGCTAGACGCCAACGGAATAATGAATGTCACGGCAAAAGACCTCGGTACCGGTAAAGCTCAGGCCATGCGAATAGTCGGACACTCTGGGCTAGAGGGTGACGAGGTGGAGTCGATGTTGGAAGAGGCCGACCTATATCGCCAACAAGACGCTGCCCGCAGGGATCTCGCAGAGGCGAGAAACCAGTTAGACGGCCTAATTTACACCTCTAGTCGATCTCTCGACGAGTATGGCGCTGGTCTATCTGAGCGTGATTTCGACATTATCGACGATGCGATAAGGATGGCTGAGGAGGCTCTAAACTCCCAAGATATCGAAAACATTCTAGACGCAAAGGACACCCTTGGCGTAGCGACGGAGAGGCTCGCCGAGAGCATCTACCAGACAGCAGCCACTAATTTAGATGAGGGTGATTTCACAGAAGAGCCCTCCGAAGAAGCCGCAATGACAGAGTAGAGGCGAAAGCGCCTCTGGAGAGATTTTGGCTCGACATGACTATTACAATGTTCTTGGTGTAAAGAAGAACGCCTCCTCTGATGAGATCAAGCGCGCCTACAGAAAGTTAGCGTTGAGGTACCACCCTGATAGAAACCCTGAGGATCTCCAGGCGGAAAATAAATTTCAAGAAGCTACAAAGGCCTACCAGGCGCTCTCTAATCAAGAAAATCGACTCCGATACGATCGCCTAGGGCCCTTCTACACTGAGAGCGGTAGGCCACCAAATCCAGATGAATTGGGAGAGGTCCTGGCAGACATCGTGGGAGGGATCTTTGGCAAAAAGAGTAAAAGCTCTCGAGGCGATGACCTGAGATTCTCACTCTCAGTAACCTTAGAAGAGGTCGCAAAAGGAACCTCGAAGACAATATGCGTACCAAGGCAGGTTCGCTGCGATAATTGTGATATGAGCGGCGCTGACCCCAACGGGGGAAAACAACACTGTAAGACATGTGATGGTAGCGGTAGAGCGAACACTAGGCGTGTATTTAGGCAGCAGTGCGCTCAGTGCTACGGAGTTGGCTATATTGTCACCAGGGCATGCCCTTTATGCGGGGGAGAGGGCCATCACGGGACTGAAGAACGTCTAAAGGTCAAGGTTCCCAAAGGTGCTATATCTGGCCTAAGACTTAGGTTGGCCGGTAGAGGAAACCACGGTGCTGGGAGAGGGCCTTCAGGAGATCTATTCGTTGTAGTGGAGATAGCACCACACGCGCTTTTCAAACGCAGAGGAGCTGATATTATATGCGAAATACCTCTAACACTCTCGGAGGCGTGTCTTGGTGGGGTAATTAATACACCTACACTAGAGGGAACCGAAACAATTCAGGTAGAAGCTGGGACAACAGCTGGGACGATGATATCCTTAAAGCAACGTGGACTTCCCCACCACGATGCTCCAAAGAAACGAGGAGACCTACACTACCTTGTAACCCCCCAAGCCCCCAAAGAACTCAACAGCTCAAATGTAGATGCTATCGTGGCTCTTGAATCCTCACTATCCCCCGAAAACTACCCAACACGACTCGCCTTCGACAGGTGGGTTATTAGTAACAGAAAAGCCAAGTAAAGAACTGAATTAGGCTGCTCTCTGAGAGAAAACTTCTATGAGATCTAAATTGCTGTCCATCTGTATTGCTCTAATGCTGCCCGCCACAGCCCAAGCGGGTTTCTTTGGCGCCCCTGAGAGGGAGCCAGCGCTGATAGAAAGAGCAGAGAGCCTGTCTCAGGAAGACCAACTCGGTGCAGTGGCAATGCTAGAGCAGTACATTGATTCAGGGGAAGACGAACAGCTGATAGCCCTCTCTAGACTGCACGCTGGTGAGATCCTTAGGCTTATGGGCAGTGATGATAGAGCGGTAGAGCACTTCCAGGTTTTAGCCAATCAATTGGCTGGCGGTGAAGCTAGGGATGGAGGGATACTTGGTATAGCTATAATTGATGCCGACAGCGGAGAAGGCTCACAATCCAACCCTACCCTACGGATGATACCAGACGCGGGACTACCAGACACAATGAATGCGGACAGATACCGCATAGTGGCAATGTCAGCCTACAGAGCTAACGGCGGTGAAACACCAGAGGCCACCGCTTTCGCCGAAACATCTCTAGATTTCGCGCAGGCTAACGCTGATGTGGAGCATAGAGTTCGCCGTCAGTTATCACCAATATTTGAGACCATTGATCCCCCTGATGGCGAAACTTTATCAGATCAGTCTATGGAAGACAGCCTCCTACAAGCAGCGAGAGAGGCGCTATACAACAACCACCCACTGGAAGCCGAAGAGCTTGTTGCCTCTTTGCTAGCCACCTTCCCAGAGACCAGATTAGCTGAACGAGCAGACTGGATCAGCCGAAGAGCGGCTGTAAACACACCGTTCTCTCCGAGAAAAATAGGTGTTCTGCTACCCCTTACAGGTCGAGTTGGGCCAGCTGGCCTTCAAATTCAATCTGGGCTGGAGCTCGCTCTAGAGGGGAGCGGTATAGAGCTTATATCTGTAGACACAGAGGGCGACCTAGAGATAGCCACATCCGCCTTTGAGCAGATGGTTCTGACCGAAGGTGTATCCGCTATAGTGGGTCCAATGCTGAGAGAGAGCTCAGCCGCCATAGCCGAGTTAGCCGAAGTGGCAGAGATCCCGCTAATATCCTTTAGTCAGGCTAGCGGACTAACCGAACTGGGTCCTTTCGTATTCAGAGGCATGGTAACCAAATCCCAACAGATAAGTTCACTACTAGAACATGTGTTTGTAGAGCGAGAAATCTCAAGGTTTGCGATACTGGCGCCAGAAACACCGTATGGCCAAGATGCAGCATCAGAATTTAGCCATCAAGTTATTGAATTGGGGGGAGAGGTAGCCAGGGTAGCGTTCTACGATCCTGATAGTGATATGCGAGAAGCCGTACAGGTGCTGGGTCAAAAAGACCTCGAAACAAGAAGAACCGAACTGTGGAGACTACGCAGGGACGTTGTTGAGGACGGAGGAGATCCCGATAACGTTATGCTCCCACCTATCATCGACTTTGACGCCATATTTGTCCCTGACAACGCTGCAAGAGTACCTATGGTAGCAGCTGCGCTCGCATACGAAGAGTTCGCTATTGGCGGGTTTAAGCCCAAAAGAGATATGACGGCTCTTCCTCTACTGGGGCTAAATGGCTGGAATAATCCAAGGGTGGCTGAAAATGGTGGGCTGTATGTTAGAAATAGTGCATTCGTCGACGCTTTTACCAACTTTGGGGACGAGAATGAAGCGACCGTTGAGTTTGTTGCCGATTTTTCAGAACGAAACGACAGGAGCCCTGTTCTTTTCGAGGCCTTAGCCTATGACGTCGGTCGAATATTAAGTGCTGCCATAGACACCAGCCCTTCAAACCATACAGAGATGCGGGAGGCTATAACTACTAGCCAATTGTCAGAATCCATAGCTGGAGGGGGAGGCTTCTCTGACGACGGCGAGGTCGTAAGAACAATGAGAGTTCTTACTATTACGGGTGAAGGTTTAGTCCCTTGGGTTGACCCTGATGCCGAAGTTCCCCCTTCAGAAGAAGTCTCGACAGAGTGAAATCAGCACACCAAATGACCGATCCAGATGACGATGGCGAATCATTCGTTATCCAGACACTTACAAAGAATAGGTGCTCGCCTGAATGGGTTACTACGGGCCCAGGTGACGACGCAGCCATACTAAATGATGGACTAGTCATAACCGTTGACGCAATGGTAGAGGGAGTACACTTCGACCAATCCTCGGAGCCTGAAGAGATAGGTAGAAAATTGGTGGCGGTCAACGTTTCTGATATAGCTGCCTGTGGAGCTACTCCAGTGTGGTCCGTTCTCACAATATGCGCACCTGATCCAATCGACCGTGAGTGGATTAGTCGTTTCAGCGATGGCTTAAACGAGGCCCTTTGTGAGCACAACTTAGCCCTAGTTGGCGGAGATACTACGCGCTCAAACGGGGGCATTTCCCTATCATTGACGGTTGGAGGGCAACTCACTGGAACTCCGCTGTTAAGAACAGGAGCTTCACCAGGTGAGACCATCTGGGTGAGCGGAAATCTTGGCGACGCATCTGGCGGTTTCAATCTCCCTGGGGCGACGCCTGCCCTAACTAGGGCGCACCGAGACCCCTCGCCCCCTACAGCTCTCGGTCCAAGACTGGTGGGCATTGCCAGCGCCGCAATGGACCTGTCCGATGGTCTGTCTCGAGACATTCACAGGCTCTGCAAAGCCTCAGAATGTGGCGCTCAAATCTATCCCGAACTCCTACCTATATCAGAAGACCTAGAGACGCTGGCTGGGAGTGACAGACTCAAACATCAGCTTGGGTTTGGAGAGGACTACGGGCTCCTCTTTGTAACTCCTAAGGGCGCAGAGGAAGAGGTTCGCAAAATCTCAACAGAGCTAAATATAAAACTAACACCAATAGGCCATACAACAGTTAGCAGCGAAGTGGTGCTAGTGGGTAGTAAGTGGCCAATGACATGGCATCATTTTGGAGAAGGGGCTTGATAAGTTCAACAACAATACCTGGGGCAGTGGGCGCATCCCCCCCTATACCACCGAATGTCGGCATTCCTATAGTTATAGCTCTCCTGATGCTTTCAGCATTCTTCTCCAGCTCCGAGGCAGCCCTGTTCTCTCTACAGCCAGCAGAACATGAGGGCTTAAAGGAAAAGGGCAAAAGCGGTAAGCGAGTAATTAGCCTCCTAAGTCAGCCCCATAAGACCCTGGCATCAGTGTTGATGGGGAATGAGCTCGTAAACATCTCGCTCTCAGCAATATGCGCTGGTTTAGTTATCTCTCAGTTCCCAACAAAGAGCTGGATTAACCTCCTTATAGCCACACCTCTTCTAGTTATAATGGGCGAGATTACACCAAAAGTGTTCGCACTTAGGCACCGCATCAAGCTATCGCAAAAAGTAGCCCCACCATTAATTTTTTGGGCTACGATAACCTCTCCTATTCGGTGGGTTCTTATCTCTATTTCACAGGTAATCGTAAGCCTGTTCAAAGCTAAGAATGAGGAACTGGTCAGCACGATCTCCCAGAACCAACTAAAGACCCTCATCGACGAGGGGAACGAGTCCGGTGAAATTCACGACACTGAGGCCGACATTATTAACAGGGTCTTCGAGTTCAACGCACTACCGATATCCTCTCTGATGACCTCCATGCGAAATATTGTCTCTGTTCCACACACGGCAAATCACGCAGATATAATGAAGCTCATAAACCTGAGTAATTTTTCGCGCATACCTGTTTACAGGGGCAGCCCACACAACATGGTTGGCGTTTTATTTTCCAAAGATATGCTCAGGTTTCAGGAAAGGCCCGCAAGCCGTAGAGAGCTGAAAGGGCTCTGGCGAGAACCCTATTTTGTGCCAGCAAGTAAGACGGCCGACGACCTATTAAGTGACTTCCAGAGATACAGAATCCACCTAGCATTTGTGGTTAATGAACACGGTACACTGCTGGGCCTAATAACTATGGATGACCTATTAGGTGAGCTAATTGGTGACGCAATCGAGCAGGAGGAGCCAGAAACCTCTGAGCTTACCAGGACCATCCCAGATTCTTGGAAAATCTCTGCTAATATGAGCGGCGAGGACTTTGAGAGCCAGACAGGAATCGACGTCACGGCCCCGACAGTAGGAGAATTGGTGGTCGAGCAACTAAAAGGACCCATAGAAGTTGGAGCCGAGGTACATATTGGAGGGCTCGTAATTAGAGTCACAGAGACCAATGACAATGCCATTAGCGAGCTATTGGTCGAGACAAATGAGGGTGAAGAGTGAACCTATACCTCACAATAGCCATCTTATTATTAGCAGAAGGCTTCTTCTCTGGAAGCGAGATAGCTGTGATCTCAGCCAACAAGCTTAACTTAAAGACTAGAGCATCAAACGGAGACAAGGGATCAGCCTTAGCACTGAAGATGTTGGAAAGGCCTGAATTTCTGTTGGGCTCGTGCCTTATCGGTACAAACCTCTCTGTGGTCGCAATATCGACCGTTGCTACTATTGGGTTAGCAAACAATTTTGGGACAGGCGGAGAAATTATCGTAGCATTCATGCTTTTTCCGATAGTACTCCTGTTCGGTGAGCTCATACCAAAAACAGTCTATAGAAAACACGCTGATGCAATCGTCCCACACATAATATTCCCTTTATGGATCTTCTCCTTGCTCCTCTCACCGATGCTAACGGCCCTTGAGTGGTTTACAGATTCGTTAAAGAGGATCTTTGGTGACACATCTTCTGACGCCGAATCAACCTCAAGGTCAGATATACAGGCACTTTTCCGATCTAACGCCCTTGAGATTGATGAAGATGACCGCACCATAATTAACAAGGTATTCAAACTCTCTGAGGCTACGGTTGAAGAGGTGATGGTTCCTCTTATTGACATGAAAGCTGTAGACGCCGGGGAGCCTCTCTCAGCGGCTCTAGAGCAATTCATAACCTACAGCCATTCTTGGTTACCTGTATTCTCTGAGCGGGTAGACAGGGTCACTGGCATAATACACCACTCAGATCTTACATTTGTTAAGGACATGACTAGGCCTACATCCTCGATACAGCGAGAGGTTAGGTTTGTTCCCGAATCCAAGCCAGTCGATGACCTTTTTAGGGAATTCAGAAAAGAAAGCCAACGTATAGCTATTGTTGTTGATGAGTACGGTGGCACTGTCGGACTAATAACTGCTGAAGATATTCTCGAGGAGATTGTTGGAGAAATCAACGACGAACACGACGCAACAGCCTCTCTTATTAGGCAGGTGGGGCATTCAGAGTGGATAGTTAATGCCAGAGTGGAGGAAGATGTTCTACTCGAAGCAACAGGCCTACATCTTCCAGAAGGTGACTTCGAGACACTAGCTGGATTTATTTTAACAAAATTAGGGCACATACCATGCGTCGGTGAGCGGGTTGTTGAACTTGGTTGGGTTTATGAGGTTCACAAGGCGAATGATCGTGCAATACTTGAGGTGAAGCTCCAACAAAAAGATCAAAACCAAGGTAAACAATAGGTATGGATGCAATACTACTAGAAGCTGACTGGAACCCCAAAGCCAACTACCGTGTAATGCCCCACGAGACCTCCTCAGGAAAGGCTACGATGGCATCGATGGTTTGGCAAAACCCTAGGTTTTCGGCCGTAACTATGGACGACCCCACACCTGGTTTCGGTGAGGTTGTGGTTGCCCCAATAGCATGCGGGGTGTGCGGCTCTGACACTCACTGTTTAGAGACAGACCAAGATGGGTACATACTCTTCTCTGGGCCAGTAAAGCTCCCCGTGATCCCTGGACACGAATACTCAGGCGAGGTTGTCGCAGTTGGACCGGGGGTCAAAAATCTAAAAATTGGAGATCTTGTTGCGGCAGAAGGCATGCTTTACTGTGGGGTCTGCGAGGCTTGCCGTACTGGTCACCAAAACCAATGCCCTCACCTAGAGATGGTAGGATTCTCGAGTCCTGGCGCATATGCTGACTACATTGTTGTAAAGGAACAATTCTGCTGGAGCCTTAATGGGTTGGCAGAAAAACTAGGCAGCGCACAAGATGCGTTGGAGCTAGGCGCCCTTGTAGAGCCAATATCCTGCTCCTTCAACGGAATTTTTGTCGCCGCTGGAGGTATGCGGCCAGGAGACCACGTCGTCATTTATGGTTGTGGGCCGATTGGGTTGGGGGCTATAGCACTGGCTCGTGCGGCTGGGGCCGCAACAGTAACAGCGTTCGATATTTCAGAGGAGAGACTAAAGGTCGCGTTAGCCTGTGGAGCTGACTCTGTGTGGAACTCAAACACACTAAAGGCGAACGGATCCTCACCCTCTCAAATAGTTCTTGAGGCGACGAGAGGCAAAGGCGCTGAAATTCACATTGAATGTGCTGGGGCCGCTCTCCACACCATGCCTGAGATTGAGCGCTCCTTTGCGCCAGGGGGAAAAATGATCTACCTCGGAAGAACTGGTGAGCACGCCCCCGTCTTACTAGATGTTCTCGTTACACAGGCAGCAAAAATAACTGGCTCTAGAGGGCATGCTGGCATGGGCTGCTTCCCTCATATTATCCGTCTACTGGAATCAGAACGACTAACTGTTAGGCCAATGATAACTTCGAGGCTCCCATACAGTGACGTTATGCCCGCCCTAAATCAAAGCTGCACTCGCACCGATGGAAAAATCATGTTGGTACGAGGCCTAGATAAGTCAGCGACAGAGGGGTAAAGTGGGCGCATGTATAGGAATAGATCTCGGCAGTGTTTCGTCATACGCTGCAGTCATAAAAGATGGAGAGGTCGTACACCTAACACCTGCTGAAGGTATACCCTCAATTGTCACAGTTGGAGAAGCGGGTGAATTAGAGGTAGGCGCGGCGGCAGCTAATCGTTTGAACTCAGATCCACTAGCTGGACTCTGGGGGTCTAAGCGGCTCCTTGGTCAGACTCAGAAAGTGATCGATGAGGTCAGGCAGCTTTTTACATACGATGTGGTCGATGGCGATGACAGTGAGATAGCTCTTAGGCTGTGTAACCACACCGTAAGCTTAAAGAGAGTCACTACATCTATTCTAAAAGAGGTAATCAGGATCGCTGGTGAAAAACTAGATGAACCTATTAGGGCTGCTGTAATAGCAACGCCTACTAACTTTACAGCCACACAACGCTCAGCTCTAAGAGCAGCCGTTGAGGCATCTGGTATTGAGCTTCTAGAATTTATAAACGAACCGACTGCTACAGCTTTAGCCTTTGGACACAACAAAGAAAAAGACGAGAGAGTCGCTGTTTTTGATCTAGGCGGAGGAACACTAGATATCTCAGTTGTAGATATAAAGGGCGACGAATACCAAATAGTCGCATCTGGTGGTGATACGTTTTTAGGAGGGATCGACTTCGACCAATCTTTATCCAATTGGATCACAGAGCGACACCAGTGCGATAAAGTAAGCTTATCGAGTGATAGCCTGGGGCCCTTGTCAGTAGAGCGCATAAGAAAAGGCGCCGAACAGGCTAAGATCAGCCTCTCTAACGATGACACTTATCCCCTTACAATACTAGGTGTTGGTAACGACAATAGCATCTCTGATCTCGAACTAGTCATAGAGAGATCTGATCTAGAAAGAGTAACTTTCTCACTAGTGCAAGAGTCTATGAAGTCGCTAAAAAGGGTGGCCGATATAGCGGAGTCAAGTAGACCCATAGACACCCTCTTGATGGTAGGTGGACAAAGCCAGATGCCCTTGATTGTGGAGCGTGCAAAGGGTGTGCTGCCAGAGTGTGAAACACCTCAAATAGACCCAACACGCACTGTTTGTGCTGGTGCTGCTATACTTGCAGAGGCGCTATCACACTTATCAACAAGCCCTAAAAAGGTCGCTGAAATAGTTAGTCAAGAGATATCGATCAAGCAGCCATCTGGAGCCC
>Ga0209404_10000861_pt1 | contig 22653 bp, 21 predicted proteins | sample TroAtlMetagenome_2_FD_187447 | JGI IMG/M metagenome (GOLD analysis project Ga0209404, IMG submission 187447) | Marine eukaryotic phytoplankton communities from Atlantic Ocean - Tropical Atlantic ANT8 Metagenome (SPAdes) (version 2) | ecosystem: Environmental > Aquatic > Marine > Oceanic...
TCCACAGTCGCTTCCCCGCGTTATCCAAGGCTAGCGCGCCGGTCAACGCGCGCTTCGAACCTTCAGTGTGGTAGGGCCGCCAGCCGCCGGGGTGGATCAACAGATCCCCGGGTTTCAGAGTCGTAGATGCAACTGATGAAGACACGTAGGGCTCGCCCACCGAAACGCCGCGCTCGGCCGGCGTCCTTCGATAGGACACAAAATGACAATCACCCTCGACCTGCAACCTCCAAGAAGGCACGCACACGCTATCAAGAGAGGGTATTGGCGCATCTTTGTGCATGTCTCGTAATCGGCAGCCGCCCGTCCGGCAGCCCCACCTCGCATCTGCCGAGCCGTTCACCAGCTTTAGGGAGGGTACTAAATCTAGCAACCCTTCCCTAATACGAGCATGATGCGTCCAGTTCTTCGCTTCACTTAGTAAAGTGAGGAAGGCCGGGTCGATGCCTTCGACGACGATTGCTTCATCACTCAAAACCGCGGCTACGACGTCCGCCGCGGCGTCGTCGTCCGTCGCATGAATGCGGGCGATTTCCATCTCGTCTTCCACACATTCCTCCGCCGCCGCGGCCGCGAGCAGAGCCAGGAGCAGTGTTCGGGCCATATGGGCAGCCTAGACGTTGCCTCCTCCGCAAGGGCTGCCCGGAGACGCTCGGTAGCGACGGTGAACGCCGCGACTGGGCGATCTATGGCACTTGTAAGCACCTGCGGCGCGATTATGTCCCGGGCACGCTAGCGGCCGGTAAGACATACTAGCAAGCCAGTTTGCTCGGCGCTGGGCTTCCGCCACGCCCCCGGAGACCGCAAGGTTCCCCGAGAAGCACCGCGGGACTCCGTCGACGCGTTGATCAAAGGGGCAGCCCCAGAAAGCACTTCGCGAGGCGCCATCGACGCTAGTTTGCCCAGGGCAGCCGAGACGACGCCGCACGATGGACATCGGCCACCAGCTCGACCGCATGAAGGAGTCCTTCCTCTGGGCCGCGGCGAAGGGAGGGCGCGAGGAGGAAGTTGAGTCCTTGCTGTCGATCGGCGCGGACGTGAACTGGCGGAACGGCGACGAGGGCGAGACGCCTCTGATCGCGGCCTGCCGGAGTGGCCACCGGGGGGTGGCGGCGTTGTTGTTGGCGCATGGCGGCGACGCCATGGGCACTTCTAGGAATGGGGAGTCGGCGCTGCACGCCGCCTGTCGAAGGGGCGACGAGGAGCTGTGTGCCCTTCTGGTGGACGCTGGTGCCCACGACGAGGGTGCGTTCGAGGCTGGTGTAAGCGCGGGCCACGGCGCGATGGTATCAAGGCTGCGCGGCTTAGGGCGGCGCCACGCGGCGGCAGCCCAGGCGTCATCATCGAGGCGGCCGCCGCCGTCCATCCGTAGTGCGGCGTTACCAGCAGTGGAGCCGCCGCGCCGGTCGCCCCGAAGGATAAGGGACCCGGCCCAGGAGCTGCTCGAGGAGGTCCGTTCCGGCTACCGCGAGCGGGCCGCCGACGCCGCCGAACGTAGGATGCGGGACGACGAGCCCCCCGCCTGCCCGACGCCCCAGGCAGTCGATATCGTGGCCGCGCGACTCGACGAGGCCGCAAAAGGGCGTAGACAGGAGCAGCAGAAGCGGGAGCGGGCGCAAAGGGAGGCGGATGCCGCGCGCGCCCAGTCCAATCAGTTGCTGGCCGAACTGATGCAGGCCCAGACCGTGGCTTCTAAACTCAGAGAGAAGGAAACGAACCTCAAGAGAGATCTGAGAAGATTAAGGGGAAGAGGTTTGAGCGGTTTGGAGGTCGAGGAATTAGCGTCGTTAGAGCGGGACTTGCGGGCGGCTTTACGTAGAGTCACGCTCGCCAAAGAGAAACGCTTGAAAGCCTCAGTCCACGTCCCGGACGGCTACGTCTGCCCGATCACGAGGGAGTTGATGCGGGACCCCGTGTTTTGTGGGGACGGCCACACGTACGAGCGGGAGGCCATCTCGGTCTGGTTGATGACGAAGGACACGTCGCCGAAGACCGGATGTGTGTTGGAGTCCAAAGCATTGATCCCGAACTTCGCACTACGTTCAGCTATCGACGACTTGAGGAATAGAAGGCGCCTCGCGGACGAGGTCGCGGAGGACGACGACGCGAAGACGCTTCCGGCGAGTCCGGGGTAAGCACTTGGAATGGACCTGTGTTCTAGATTTTTCGGGTGATAGATCTCCTGTTGAAGGCTGTTCCACCAGAACGCTATCGCCGCGACCTGCGCGTCGGTGGCGTCGACCGTCTCCGATCCTAAGGGGTGCGCCCTCACTAGCGCTCTCCCTCCCCCAGGGCCCGTGAGGCTGCTAGAGATATCTCGTAGCGCTAGTATCTTACAGCCGCTAGATAACTCCACGAAGGCCTCCTCCACATTTTTATTCGCCAGCATCTCTGCAACCGGCTGACAGTTTTGCACGCACGCGATCTCCTCTTGATCGCTTTTGCATGAGGCTGTCGTTGATCCTACTTCTTCCAGGACCCATCTCCTCTTTTGTCGTGTCCTCTCAGCAGCGCAAACTGCAGTCATTACTCAAAACCGCAAAGCATCAAAGCAGAAAAATCACTACGACCATGTCCAGCAACCCGTCGGCCCTCTACACCCCGCAGGATATTAAAGGATGGACCGCGTTGGTAACGGGCGCGTCGAGCGGCTTCGGGAAGGCCACCGCGTGGCGCTTCGCCGAGCTCGGCTGCAAATTGATCATAGTAGCTAGAAGAGGCGACCGCCTCGAGGCGCTCGCCGGCGAACTCAAAGCCAAATATCAGACGGAGGTCTTCTGTCTTGTATTAGATATGATGGACATCGACAAAGTCGAGAAGATGGACGAGTTACTTCCCGAGCAGTTCCGAAACGTCGATATACTGGTCAACAACGCGGGCCTAGCTCTAGGCAAGAATTCCGTCGAGGAGAACGTGACGTCGGATATCGTGAGGATGATGACAACCAATGTCACAGCTTTGATTATTGCCACGACGCTCTTCACGAAGGGCATGAAGGCACGGGGACGGGGCCACGTCATCAATGTTGGTAGTATTGCGGGCCACTACGCGTATGGGGGCGGTTCGGGGTATTGCGCCTCCAAGTCGGCGGTGACCGCGTTCACGTCCGCAGCACGACACGACCTCGTGGGCACGCCCATCCGAGTGACTTGTATTTCTCCAGGCTTCGCGGAAACGGAGTTCTCCTTGGTACGGTTCGAAGCTTCTGATGATGCCGCTTCAAAAGCTAAATCAGTCTACGACAATTTGGTACCGATGGTGGCGGACGACATCGCCGATCAAATTATCTATGCGGCGACGCGCCCAGCACACGTCCAGATCCAGGACATCATCGCGTGGCCGACGAACCAGGCGGGGCCGACGAACATCGCGCGCGTCGGGCCGTCGCTCGGCGCGCCCTAGGTTTTCTCTGCGCGTCCGTAAGTCTAGCCGTCTTCCGTCTTTCGCTCGGTCCCGATTTGTGTGGCGACCGGTGCTAGGACTAGAGGGGGAGACGCACCGCGCGTCGCCGACTCGTCGGCGGCGGGCGCGGGCCGCGCCTTTCATGATAGCATACCCCGTGCAGGAGGCATACTCCGAACAATGTGCAACGTTCGCGCTGCGCGCGCAGGATAACGTGCGGGGATTAGCCGTTTTGTGACTGCCGAAGCTTGGGCTCGAAACGCTCCGGTTTCGCCCGACGCAGGGAACAGGCGTCGCCAGTAGTAGTGCCGTGGCCACCAGGCGCCACGCCGGTCCAAGCGTCCGCGCGCCGGGACAAGACAAGGGGCAGCCACACATCGGGCAGCCACCCACGATATCATCTAGCGTCGACCGCCGCTTGAGCGCAGAACAGCTGTGGGCCAGAGAAGCTCTCCGAGCCAAACGCCATCGACGCGATGCTCAAGTTCGACTCCGACACCGTGAGCGGATTAGGCCCGGGGACGCGCGCTAATATATTAGCGCAGCGGTCGCGCAGCCAGCGCTTCTGGCAGGAGAATAAAGAGCGAAGGCAAATTAGGTTGGAGCAGCGCGCCGCCGCCGAGACGTATCGGCGCGAGGAGGAGGCGAAGCGCGATCGTCGAGACGATCCGGTCCAGCGGCGCGTCGCCGCGCGGCAGCAGGCCGTGGCCAAGGCTAAAAGGCGGCTTAAAAAAGCACCGCGGCCGGTTTTCACCAGTACTCAGAAGCCGCTCAAGCCTCGATTGACGTCGGAGGAGCGCGTCACGTTGCAACAGTGGCGCCACCGCGAGCATGCTATTAACCGAGAACAGCAAGATCTGGATCACCGGCGGCAGGTCCGCGCGTCAGAAGAGTTGGTGCGGAAGAGCTGGGAGCAGGAGACGGCGCCGAAGAAGGTGGCGAACCCGTCGCTGTTTTCTTTGGACGACGCGCTGGCCGTCGTCGCGCCGGCGTTCGTCCAGGAGGAGGCCTCTCCGACCAGGTTGGAGGAGCACACCGAGCATGCTGTCGCTATATCGTCCATTCTCAAACCGAAGGAGCCGGTACCGCTGAAGAAGACTATTGCTACGAAGCTGGCGGAGTCGCCTGAGCGTGTTGTGGTAAGGCCGGCGGGCGGCGGCGTCGCCGCGGCGCGCACGCTGACGAACCCCTCGCGCGCGTCCGCCGAGCTGGCGATTGGCGGTGTCGCTGCAGCACGCACCGTCACGAACCCCTACAAGCCGAAGCCGCGTGTTGCTCCCGAGGTGCGGTACGAGCCCGCCGCGTCTTATTCGGGCTCGCGGCCGGGCATGGTCTTCAAGCGGGGCGACCGCGGCGTCGGCTACTACGAGGATCCGCTGGCGCCTCGGGTGTTGATGCCGACCGAGCCTACGGCGGAGCCTACTTCGGAGGCTGACGCTGCCGACGACTCGGACGCCGTCCTCGAGCGGCTCAAGGCCAAGCTGCGGCAGGACATGGATGCCGCGGCACCGCCGGCCGACGACGCTCCGGCGAAGGACGAGTTTCTGCGCGCGCTCGCAGACGCCGACGCAGCCGCGGACGCTTCTGCCCCAACAGACGCGGCCGAGCCGTCGCCAATCGCCGAGCACGCGCCCGGGTCATCGCCCATCGACGCCCTCGCCGCGGCCTTCGCGTCCGCGGCCTCGCCCGTGCTCGTGAGCGACGCGGCCGCGCTGCCCGACGCCGAGCTTCGACTCCGCGCCGCCGAGGACGCCGCTGAGGACGCGCTGTCGAAGTTCGACGCCGCGCCGCTCACGGGGAACTTCCGGGGGAAGGCCGAGGCCTTCCGGTCAGCACTGGCGGCGGCCGAGGCTGAACTCGACGAGGCCCTCGCCAGCGCGCGGTCGGACGCGGTCGACGAGGGGAGCGACGCCTAACTTTGAAGATGTAACTTTGGGATGAACTTTACGCGGGAGTCTAGAGACTGGTAGCCTTGACGCCGTCGCGCTCGTGCGGCGTTTCAATACGCATCGTCGTGTCCACTAATTGATTGTAGGCCACGAAGCTCGCGAAGAACTCGAGGAGGTACTTGACCACCACAAAAATCGCGAGGTACTTGAGCCAGGCGTCCTTGAGGACCTCGGAGGCCGTCGGCGTGTAGAGGACGTCCTGCTGGGGCACGCGCAGGACCATCGTCAAGTTGAAATTCGCGTAGGCCCCGTGGTTGTCCGGGACGCCTGGTGAGGGGGTCCAGACCTTGTATGTTTGTTGATAGTCCAGCGTGTTGTTCCTGTTCCTATACCCGAAGATTATATTGGGCAGTAGCGTCTCTTGGAGCTTGATCTTGTGGTCGCTCGGATCGAGTAAAGGGAACCTTTTATAAGGTAAGTAGTAGCCGCCCTTCGCGCGGAAGGGCCACTTCTGCTTTAGGACGTAGTCGCCATCGACAAAGAGCGACCCGCCGCCCATGCCGTCTCTGTGTTCTGCTATTGCTAAGCTATCAAAATCTACTCTGGCCCGCGACGATAGCTTCGTCCGGAAGAAGGTCGCCACGGAAGCCCCGAGAATAGTTTCACCCTTCGCCAGGGGACATAAGGCCGTAAAATGGAACTCGTCTGTCACCCCATCTCTGTTGAAGTCGAGCTCGATGTTCTGGAGGTTGCACACTCTCAATTCGGGGCCGTATAGATTTTCGACGTCGGTCATGCTCGAGAAGACGATCTGCATCTGGCGGTCGATGCCTCTGATTTTTTTCGTACCTTGCAGAGTACCGAGTACTTTATGTTGGAACGTGATGGAAGGTTGTTCTCTATAGGTATGCGTTTTGAGCCAGAAGCTTGGTACGTTCGTATAAGCTAAGAAGAAGGGCAGGATCAATCCGACCAATGCTATGAGCAGGAAAAAAAAGTAGGCGCACGAGCAGCGACTGGCGTAGTAGCGTCGACATAGCGGCTCGTGGTAGACCTCGACGGCCATGGTGCTAGCGTTTTTTGTGGGTCGCAGCGGCGCGCCCGTTCAGGTCGCAGCGGCGGCCGCGCGCTGAATCGCCTCGGGCAGCCCCCACCTCTTATTCCGGTGCGCGGCTTACGTATATGCGCAGGCAGCCCCGCAGTGCTTCGCGGCACGTCGAGCTCACCAAGCGTAACGTGCGCAAGTCGTCTGCGTCTCTCTCCCGCCGGCGGCGCGTGGGCGGGCGTCCAGCATACAGTTTTTTGCCCCGTCCCTTCTAGGGGAATGGCCTCTAGCCTCATGACGAGCCGCCGCCGCGGCCGTAGCATCGCATCGCGACGATCCGATAGCCTACGAGTCGCCGCGGCGGCATGATGCAGTGGCAGTGTCAGTGTCACGCCGGCGTGACGCCGGTAGCACGCCGTCGCTGCGCCTTAGAGCTGCGCCTTTGATGTTGCTAGCCTCAACCCCTATCTTGCCTCTACGTCTAGCGCGTGGGCAAATTTTACACTAACTTTTACTCCGCGTCGCCGTCGTCGTCGGGCAGCGCGTCAATGTCGATGTCGTCGTCCGCCCCTTCCAAATATAAATCCTCCCTTTTCAACTCCAGCCGCGGGTCCGGCTCTTCCGATGCCTCCGACGCCGTCGCCTCATCACCACCATCCTCGTCCTCCTCCTCATCCGAATCGGGCGCCAGGATCTGCTCCCGATAATTCTGGTAGTCCTGCATGCTCATCGCACCGGCATCGAACAGCTCCTTCGCCCTTAGCAGAGCCTTCTCCATCTCCTCCGACAAGTCCTCGTCGGCTTTCTGTACTGAACTACTTTGACCCTTCTTCTTGACTTTCATGACATCTGTGGTCTCCGAGAACAACGCCCGCTCCTCGCGCTCCTCGGCCTCGCGCTGCTCCCTCTTAGCCTTCAATTTCTCCTTTCGTTCCTGTTGGGCTTTCTTTTCGTTGCCCGTCAGCGAGTGCTCGACGCGCGACACATATTGCTTGGCCTTCGCGCTCTTGCCTTTATTTTTGATGCCGAAGGTCTGGTCGGCGGCCCTTATGCGCTTCGCCTCGGCGATGGCCTTCTTGGACTTTTGCTCGCTGGGGCCCTTCTTTTTCGAGGGCATGGTTGCTGCACGACGGTATGCACGGATTTTTTGTGGCGCGACGCGAGCGAGTGCCGGCCCGTGAGTTTACTACAAGCTGTAGGCACGGATGCGGTGCCTCGCGCGCGGCTTTTTGGGTGGCTGTCTAGCACTGGAGGTGCTAACTTTTGCTCTGGCGCTCTGTTTGCCTTCGCGCAGCGGCAGCGGATCCAGGCCAGTAAAAAAATGAGCACTACGCGTCCTGAGCTGCAGCTATGCGGCAGCGGCTGCGCTTGCGCGTCGGCGGTGGCTTGAAACCCGATTTGATTGAGAGCTTTTGTTTGAACGCAAGTGTCCAAAAATTGCCGTTTGTCGATGATAGACGTCTCTTGAGGGCTTGTGGAGGCCCATATTGCATCTTTTGCCCCAGTGATGCCGCGCTCTGCATGACGGCGATTTTCGAGCAGCACCAGCAAACAACCTGCCACAACACGCAGCACACAAAAAGCTGGAGCCATTCTCAACCGTAGACGGTCCATGCGACACCAATTGGTGTGCATGCCGGAGCGCGAGAAGCGTAGAGCACGAGCGAGGCCGTACAGCGTACGGCAAGCCCAGCAGCAATAATCACGATAGAGATCTAGACCATGGCTCAAATAATAAATATAGCGGGCGCCCAGGCCATCGACGACCCGGAATACCGCTACAAGATGCCGCGCATCATCGGCAAGGTCGAAGGCCGCGGCAACGGCATCAAGACGGCGATCCCCAACATGGTCGACGTCGCGTCGTCGTTGCACCGCCCGCCCGGCGAGGTGACGAAGTTCTTCGGCTGTGAGCTGGGTGCTCAAACGACGTACAATGACGACACGGAGCGGTCGATAGTGAACGGCGCTCATGAAACTAGAGTACTGCAAGATAAGCTATCCGTGTACATCGAGAAGTTCGTCTTGTGTCCCGCCTGCAAGCTGCCCGAAACGTCGTATAAAATAAAACACGAGATCATCTACCACAACTGCCTCGCGTGCGGGGCGCGCGAGCCGTGCGACATGCAGGTGCGATCTCGGCGTCCTGTTGTGTAGAGGCGCCTTCACGCCATCGACGCGACTCGCGTCCATCAGACGAGGTCGTGGGTGGTTTCTCTTTCGAATTTGAGGCCGTTCGGACCGCATATGCTCCGCGCAGCACAAGCTCACGACGTACATCCTCAAGCAGCACAAGATCGAGAAAAAAGCTAAAGCGAAAGATAAGAAGGACAAGGGCGACAAGAAAGATAAAAAGAAGAAGGTCCGTGCCCGGCGTCCGCTTCAGACAGCTCGTCACCTCGCCGCCGCCTCGCCACCGCCTCGCTGGCCGCGGCGCCGTCGTCGTCGTGCCGCGCCGCCGCGACGCCGTCGACGCGATCGCATGACCTTATTTCGTCGACGGCGTTGACGCGGCTGGATGAGAGTACGCACGTCCCGCGAGAGACCACGTCGCTCCCCCGCAGGACAAGGACGGCGACGACGACAAGAAGAAGAAGGAGAAGAAGGAGAAGAAGGACAAGAAGAAGAAGAAGGCGTCGGAGGAAGGGAACGGCGCCACTCCCGTCGAGAAAGCTGCTGAGGAGTCCGAGGAGGACGAGGACGAGAATCCCGAGGAGGCCGGGCCGTTAGGTTCAGCTATTAGGGGCATCCGCGAGTTCGTCAGTGGTGGCAAACCCGTCGGCGAGACCGTTTCTGAATTGAGAGCGGTCCAGACCTTCTGTGCCTTACCGCGCAACGAGCGGGGCTTCATCTTGTGTGCGGCGGCGTTCGAGGACGGTTCTACTCTACTGAAGCAATTACCGGAGCGAGCTCCTTTACTGAAAGCGTTCGCCAAGGACGCCCAACCGTATTCCTTGATCTATGGCTTGGAGAAGTTCTGCCTGCTCGCGAAGCCTCCTCTCACGGCCAAGTTCGCCCTCGTGCTCAAGGCGCTCTATGATGATGATGTGGTGGAAGAAGAAGACATCCTCAAGTGGCACGATGCCGGTGTCGATGGTGTGGACCCGGACGTGCACAAGCCTCCTGCCGTGGATGCCCAAGCGTCGGCGGCGTTCCTCGCGGCCTCGGAACCGTTCGTCACGTGGCTCCGCGAGGCCGAGTCGGACACGGAGGAGGAGTAGGCGCTCGTTTCCCTTTTACTAATGACCTATTTAACGTGATTGCGCGTAGCCGCTAGCGGTCGGTAAGACACTAGCAAGCAGGCAGCCCAAGCCACACAGCCGCAATCGCTGGAGAGAGGCTTAGCTATCAGTCTGCTGCTTCCTGCGAGCTCTTGGGGACCCATTCTTGCAAAGCATTGAGCTTTCCACGACGCCTACGTCTTAGGAAGCGCATAATCAAACACTGCTCTCACAATGGTGCCAGTGCTGCTTCGCAGTCCGCGAGGCGCTGTCGCCGCGAGACGTCTTCTCTCGTCGCCGCCGAAGATGATCTCTCGGTATGTGCTTTTCTACGACTATACTCCGTCGCGCGCTGCGTAGAAATCAACACGCTACACGCCATCGACGCGATGTTGGCCCGTGATTGCGTCTGCTCGATGGCGTGGGACTCACCGGTTGATATCCGCACAGGGACGTGCTCGAAAAGCGCGACCCGTATAGGGCGGGCCACCTCGGCCTCATCAAGGAGTTTGCGGCCGAGGGCCGCGTCCTGTCCGCGGGTGCGTTCACTGATCCGGTCGACGGCGCCATGTTCGTTTTCACGGACCGCGAGGCCGCGGACGAGTTCAAGGCGAAAGACCCGTACGGCCCGCACGTCGTCGCCGGCTCGCACGTGCGCGAGTGGACGACTGTCGACTTAGACTAATGTGTGGAAATTATGATAAAATTGCCAGAAGTGTGGGGGCGAACGAACGGGTGGGGGGTCGATGAATTGGAAGTGGTCAGGCCTTCTCCGGCGCCGCCTTGGGGGCGGCGGCGGGTGCGGCGGCGGTGCCGGATTTGAAGCGCTTGTCGAGCGTCGCCGCGACCTCGGCGAGGCCCGTGTCGAGGTCGACAGTGAAGTAGAGGACCGCCAGCCCGCCGAGCCAGAAGATCGGGAGGACCAGAATCGCAAAGCGGTAGTCCCCAGTCGATTCGCCCATGGCGAGGAAGACCAGCGAGGGCGCCCACGAGAGTGACATCGCACTGAACTGGAAGAAGCCCATCATCTCGGCCTCGCACCCGCCAGGGATGAGCGCCACCAGGAGGTTGCGTTGCGCCGGGTAGACCCAGCCGTTGGCGAAGCCCAGGAAGGGCACGACCGCGTAGATGATCCCACGCGTTTCAGATGAATGCACAAATGCACATACGAAGAACAGGCAGACGGACGAGAGGACCAGGCTCCCAGCGACCGAACTCTTGAGCGAGAGCCACTCTTTGTCGGCGATCTTGATCGACGCGAGCGCGCCGGGAATCGCGCACACCACGAATAGGAGGGCAATAATAATGAATTGGCCCGCGGTCATCCCCAGCTGTTCGAGGACATAGGCTCCGGTCAAAGATACGACGGCGGTGTTCGAGCTCTCCCAGAAGGCATATCCCAGATAGAAGCAGCCGAGCGTTCTGAACTCTGTGCGGAGCGTTTTGACCGTCGCCGCAACCCGGTAGAACCCTATGGTCCAGAGGCTCCGGCCCTCGGGTAATTCTTGGAGCGCCGGGCGCCGGCCAAGGTACCGGAACATTCCGAGCGCCATCAGCGGCGCTCCAACCACAACCGCCACGACCTGCCCAACGCGGGCCAAATCGACCTCTCCCGACGGTCCCTCCCGGTTGACGAGGGCCCCGCCGCCGGCTCCGACTATAACCAAGTACAAGATGATCGCGAGCGACTCCCAGGCCTTCAGCACGCCCGTGACGCTCGGAACCTCGGACGGGTCGGCGACCATCTCGGGAATGTACGCGAATAGACACGCCTGATGGGCCATGTAGCTGCCCGCGCCAACCGTCGCCTGGATTAGGCCCGCCGCGAACCAGGTCTGGGGCCCGAGCGATATCTGCAGCGCGTTCGCGGCAACCAGCAATGCGGCCGTCGCGACCAAGGCTTCCCAGCGCTTGGGCGAGTGATCTACAAAAGCGCCGACGAGCGGCATCAGTACGGCGCAGCACAGCCCCGAGACCGTCGCGACGAATGGGATAGTTGAGGATGGAGACAGGCCATATACCTTGCAATCGGGGTCCTCCGCGCAGGTCTTGTCCTGCGGGTGTCGCACGTCGCCCGCCTTGCAGTACCAGCGCCCCCGCTCGCGGTCGCCGCCCATGAAAGTACAAAGGTCGTCGTCGTCGTCGTTCGCGTAAGGACAATCGTATTTGTAGCAGCCCCCTTCTCGTCGCGCCAGCACCGTGAGCCCCGGCAGCACGGTCAGAATAGTAATAAATAACACGGTGGCGCCGATGCGATCCCACATGAATCCAAGCACCTCCGGGTTCTTGAGGGAGGGGGCGGGGCAGCAGCGGCGCTGGCACGCATTCGCTTCCGTAGTCGGATCGTCATTTTTATCGGCGTCAGCCATCGCGCCGTGGGGCAGCCCTCAGCTAACTCGATGTCGGCAGCCCGAAAAGCGCTACCACAGGCGCAGACACAACCGCGCTGCGCGTAAAACAGCTCGGCAGGTCAGCTTGCAAATCTTGGGTGCGGGTTCTTGGGCCGTCAGAAGCGTCGCGTTCCAGAAGCGTCGCGTTGTTTCCGAGCTATTGACGAAAATTATTAAAGTTAGACACCGGAAGAAAAAGACGCCTCGACACGCAAACGCCCCGCGAGCACGCCGCGGCTCCGGCCGAAGCGCACGACCGGCTCCCGGAAGCGCCGGCCCCAGTCCCGCGTCGGCAGGGCGACGAGCGCGGATCCAAATTCGAGCGCCACGACGCAGTGGCGCGGCGCGCGCTCGGCCTCCACCGACACGGCGCGCGCGGCCCATGGCGCCGACGCCGTCGCGGCGCCCAGCGAGACGGCCACGCGGTTTTTGCGAGACGCCGGCGCGTCGGGCACGAGACCACGAACGAGCCGGTCGAGCTCCGCCGCGTCGTCGTCGCTCGACGGCTCAAAGCACAACTCCTCGAGCGTCACCCGCAGCGCCCCGGCGTAGGTCTCCGCGGGCGGCTTCCTGGAAAGTGCGCACCGCAGCCGCGCCGGCCGGTGGTCGCTCTGCAACGGGAACTCGGGCGCGTCGTACGCTAGGAGCTCGAGCGCCGCGTCGTCGGCGGGCGGCGACGCCACGAGCACCCGATCCGTCCAGGACGGATACCTCAGGCCCGCGGCCGACGCCGCCTGCGCCGGCGGCTGGCGCTTCCGCCGCGCGAGGGCCAAGGCTTCCTCGACCGTCGCGGCGCCTTCGTTCGACTTGAACAGCGTATACGCGTCACAAAGCGCCGCCGCGTCCGCGTCCCGGCCGGGCAGCGCGACGCCCGGCACCCTTCTAAAAGTCGGCGCGAAGTAGATAGGAGCTTCTCGAAAGCCGCAGAGCGCGCGGCCGCTTCGACGGTCCTGGATCAACTCGTCGTCGCGCGTCGCGGCGGCCCACGCGACCCGCGACTGCTTTGACGACGCGTAGGCGACTCGTTTTAATGTACTGTCGCGAGCGTGCGTCAAATCATGAGGCACGGCCCGGTAGTTCAAGTCCCCCAGGAAGAAGACGTGGCACCGCTCCTGCAGCTCCACGAAATCATCGCCACCTAGGAGAGCTGCGGCACAAGCGTTCCGCAACGTGTGTTGCGCGCGACCGCCCGCGTCCGCGGGCAAATGAGCCCCGACGAAGCACAGAACGCGAGCCCCGACGCGCACCTCGATGGCCACGCCGCCCTTCGTCGAGGCCCCTTTTCCGGTCGACCCGACGTCCATGAGCATCTTTTTTGTCGTGAGTTCTTCCACTAAGCCCTCGTCCACGTCACACTTACGAGCGAAGACGGCCACGGCGATGCGGCCCCGGACCCGCTTCTCGCCGATCTTTTCATATGAAACGAGTGTATATGCAGAACCGAGGTGGGCCTCGACGGTCCGTCGGAGCTCCGCCCAGCAGCCGCACTCCTGGACCGCCACCGCATATATGTCCGCGCCGCGCGGCAGCCACGTCTCTAGAGATGTTTTTTGTTCTTCTCCTAGCAGCGCTTTTACTGAACTTTGTTCGGCGCAGTTCAGTGTGGTAGCAAGAATGCGCCATTGCGTTGCATCGGCGGCGGCTCGTATTGGTGGCTTGCGCGGCCTTAACAGCCACGCCGTCGCCGCTATTATGACGACTAGCGTGGAGGCGACCTGGTAGGCATCCATGCTGGCGGCTGCCCCTTCCTACCCTGCCTGCACGCAGTTCTCCGGTCTTGGGGCAATAGAGGGTGGAGTATGGAGCAGTCCTATGATGTGCCCAGCGGTGCGGCCACACCAAGGCCTGCCGAGCAAGCAGGCGCACTGCGCTGGGCCGGCCAAAAATCATGTGCCAGGAACGAGCCCGCACGTTAAGCAGTCGGGTGTGGAGACAATCCGCCCCCGCCCCGCACTCGCTCTCTCATGAGTGCCACCTGCAATAGGCGAAGAACAGGACACTAGCAAAAAAATCGCCGCGACGAGACGACCCAAAGGCCACATCATAACACATTACCAGACCACGACGTACTGCTGCGCGCGCGCCTGGCGCAATCGGATCGCCGCCTTTGATAACAAGTCGGCCGCGTCGACGTCCTTTGGCGCCGCGTGGGCCCTTTCAACGAGCTCGAAGCCGCGGAGGTAGTTGTCGCAGATCGTAAAATACTGGACGTCATTGACCAGGGCATTGACCGAAGATGGCGCCGGCGGTTCGTCATGAAGCGTTGCCAGGTACTCTTGCACAAAGGCGCGCCGGTCCGACAATTCAGGAAGGTCCTCACAGTCGTCGTGGAGCGCCCTTGCTAAATCCCACGCCGCGTAGTCGACGCCCGCCGCGCCCCAGTCGACGAGTCGCGCGTCGGCGTCGTCGGACCGCAGTATCAAATGCGCCGCGGCGGCGCCGTGGCAGAGACACACATGTGCTTTGGGCGGCACCCGCGCCTCCAGCTGGTCGAGGTTCCGGACGAGCAGTGACGAATCGAGGATCGGAGAGACGTCTCTATATCTCGTCTTGACGAGGTGGCCTCGCTCGCCGAAGCTCAGGGTCCTCGCATTTTCGCAAGCGCGCCTTAACATAACCCACGACCGCGGTTTGATACCCATGTCGCATTTGAGCGCGTGCACCGCCGCCAGCGCTCTAGCTAAACCGTCCACGGCGTCCGGTTTCTCGTGCACTTTGGCCGGCGTGTGGTAGACGTAGTACTCCTCGACGTGGCCGTTCGTAAACGTGCCCAGTATCTTCGGTCCGACCGCCGTTGCTATCTCGACCTCGAGGGCCGCATCGCATCGCAGGGGCTTGTAGAGTCGTACTAAGACGTGGTCTCCACTGCTCCAGGTGACGCAGCGGTGCGGCGACTCCGAGGGCACGATTTGTACCTTGGTCTCGTGGCCGGTGACGAGGCGCTTGACGGCCTCGAGGGCCGTGGCGTCGTCGGTGACGGTGATGTTGACGCGCTTCGGCGCCTGTAGGAGCTGGGCCGCCATTTATAGCATCAATGTGAGTGTTTGCGGCGGCGTGCGGCAATTGTGGGCTGCCCCTGGTTCAGCTGAAGCTGATTTTCGCTGCCCGAAGCGGCTGCAGCTGGAGTGTTGCCGTCTAGGCGATCGATTTGCGTCCTGGCCTTGCAATTACTGCGGTAGATGAGACTTTTGCGCCGCGGCTCGTTTTTATCAGCTTACTAGTGTCTTACATGCCGCTAGTTCGATTTCATAAACTCGAAAAGCCCTAGGAACGCGTCCCACAAGTCCTGTATACATACGCTCTGTTTGCGCAGAGGCATCTATCAAACATACGCTCCACCTGCGCTTGACGAAAAAGTCTGCGGCCACAGGTGTGCAGCATCCTTTTGAGAGCCAGCCACCACTCATCTCACTGTGTGCGCGCGAAAGCACGCAAGGAGGAACCCCAGCCAGCACTCATATCACCGCGCGCGCAAGCACGCAAGCAAGAATTATGGCTGCGCAACTAGCCGCCGCCGGCTTAACACCCAAGTTCGCTGACTTGGTCAACATGAACCGGCCGAAGCCCCAGGACAACGCGACCTTCGCCGCGTGGTACACGTTTACGCATAGTGGAGGCGAGTTCGAGGTCTGCCTGCGCCCGGGCGGCGTGTTCTACTCGCCCCAATACGCGGCCGCGTCGCGGTGGTGCGTCCTGCCCAACGGGTCGTCCATCGCGATCAGCTGGGGGCGGTTTGGGGACTACAAGCTGGACGTGACCGACGCTGTTTTAAGAGAACTTTCAGGAGCGCGCTGGGCCGACAATGCAGCGTGTACAGGTCCAAATGACTGGCGGCGCATGAAGGCGGTCCGGCCCTTATCTCCGGTCGAGCTCAAGCTCCTGAGCCCGACGGGCGGCGGCACCGAGTGGAGCTTCGAGTATGCCTCGGGCCGGTTCGCGGTCCAATTCCGAGGCGACGGCTACAACCACTTCTCGTGCCACTCCTACCCGGCGCACTCGCACTGGTCTTTGTCGGGAGACGAATTGACAATAAATTGGGGCCAGTACGGGACTTATGTGATGAGGTTCACCTCGGAGACGACGGCCGAGGGCTCCCTGAAGGGCAAGCCCGCGGATTGGAGGAGAATGAAGTACGTCCGCGACCTGGACGCGGTCGAGGCCTCGGAGACGTGCGGCCACGACCACGATCACCACTAGTGAGTAAGGTTATCGCCTAGGCCGCTTCCTTCTAATAGGCTCCTCCTCCTCGTCGTCGTCCTCCTCGTCGTCCGACGCGCCGGCGGCGTCGCCGAGCCCGTTTAAGAAGGAAGGCGAGTCGACGGCCGCCCGCGCCGCCTCGCGGCTCATGTGGCCCGTTAAGCGCGCCGGCGGCTCTTCGTCCGAGAACTCGGCGTCCGCCGACGCCTCGACGGCGTCCTCCTCGTCGCTCGCCACGATGAACCCGTCGTCCGATTGATAACGGGAGCTTTGGGACCCGGCCGACTCCCCATCGCTCTCCTCCTCCACACTGGCGTCCAAGGACCGGTGCACGGCTATCCTCAGCTCGAGCCCGCACTCGGCATCCACCAAATCCAACACTAACCAGTCGCCGACGCTCTCCCAGGGCTCGCCGCCGCCCCACACGTCCACGTCGCCGAACCAGGCCTCGCCCCTCACGAGAGCCGCGGTCTGCGCCCAGGGGCCCCCGAACGACGGCGCATTCTCCCCTTCGAGCACCACGCTTCGGTCCGCGTGGTCCCGCGCGATCAGGCAGTCGTCGTCTCCACTGACAGAGAGGCACACGGGCAACGGCTCAGAAAGGGTGTCCTCGTCGTCCTCCGCCTTCAGGACGCAGACCCCAAAGCTCGCAGATTCACCGTCGATGTCCCACCGATCCAGCCGTAAAGCTAACGCGATTCTATGGGAAGTGCCCTCTCTTCGGACATTTCTAGTACAAACAGCTAATCGTTTCCCGAACTGGATCCGCCGCCACCCGACGGGGGGGTCGTTCGCCGACGCCGCGATCAGACACTCACCTAACGCGTCGTCGATTTCTCGCCGTCTTTCCTCCGCCGCCTCTTCGGCTTGTCGCGCTCTTGCGATGGAGTCGTCCGCTTCTCTCTCTTCGGCTGTGCGTAGTAAGCGGCACGCGTTTCGCAGCGGTATGGACGTCGGCGTTTCTTCATCTTCACCCTTACGTAAAGGCGCTCGGCACGCGGGGCACCGGGCGCGCTTCGGTTCTGATCTCAATCTTAGAGTAGCCGCACATGCTCTACAATAAGCGTGGCCACATCTTAAAGCGATCGGGTCCCGGAATAAAGATAAACACACAGCACAGGTCATCTCCTTCCTTAATTTTTCAGTGATGTCCAATCCATCGTCCGACTCCTCGTCCTCATCCTCATCGCCCCGGTAGTGCTTCTTGACGGCATCGAGGCTCACGAAGCCCTCGTTGTCGTTTTCATCATTCGTGTAGCCGCCCTGGGCCGACGCGGCGGCTATTTCTGGATCTTCCTCGTCGAACTCGGACATCTTTGTGCTGCGGTGATGGCGTCCCGCGTGCGGTCGAGGCTGCGCGGTGATATATTGCGCCCAATAAATCCTGCCTTTTTGACCCGGTGGCTGTGCGTCGCCTACACTGTCTCACAGGTGCTCGCGATTTGCTGCGCTGCTCTGAGAGGCTGGCAAGTAGCTCTTGTGCAACCAGATGCTCAAGCGGCCACTCCCTCGCGCGCACCGCAAATCTCGTCTCCGATTTTTCTAGCGACTGTAAGACACTAGCCGGGATTTCAAGATGCCTCCCCATGGCTCCACCAACGAGTCCTAGCACCGTAACAAAAATACAGATATACCATTTTTACCACACTAAACAACACTCACGCACCAGAGGACGCAGAAAACTCCGGAAACATCCGCTGAACGCCATCGCCGCCACCCGCACCCCCGACGAGGCGCCTATGCATCGCCTCATCAAACCACGGCCGCGCGAAGACGAGGTACAGGATCGGCCGCGCGGCGTCGGAGCGGTTCGCGCCGCCCGCGTGCTGCGTCCGAGAGTCGAAGAGGATCGCGTCGCCCGCGTCGACGTCGAGCATGGCCGGCGCGCCGGCCGTAGAGGAGCCGGGCGCGGAGGACTCCGCCTCGAGCGCGTCGGCGGTCCAGTGCTGGTGCGAGCCAGGCAGGAACGCCGTCGGGCCGTTTTCCTCGTCGAGGTCGCAGAGCGGCAGGAACACGACCAGCGAATGGGCCGGCTGTACGTCGGCAGGTGCCTCGTGTTCGGCCCAGACGTCCGGCGGAACTCTCGGCGCGTCGGCGTGGTATTTCTGGTCTTCGGCGCCCGGTAAGCCGACGACGAGGCCCCTCCTTCTCAATACGGCGTCCTCGCCGAGCGCTGCTCGGACCTGTGGCCATATCGCGTCCAGCGGCAAATCGAACGGCGGCGACTCCAGCGCGGCGCCGAGGCGCAGGTCGAGCCGGAACGGCCCGCGCTGCGACGCGTCGGCGAAGTGGAAGCCGACCGAGGCGTCGCCCGCGTCGGCGCCCGCGGCGGCCGCCCGGCGCGTCGCTTCGGCCGCGAGCTCTTCCGCACGCACGCGGCACGCGGCGACGGCGTTGCGACAAACGGCATTCCGTCGCACGACGACACCAGCGTATGACAGTAGTGCGCCGTCATGACTGCTGTCGACCTCGAGGGCGGCTGGCGACGTGAGCTCCCATGGCAGGAGCTGCAACGGGTCGCCGCGCGGCGCTGGAGGCCTCAACCAGTGCTCGACGCGCCGTAGCCATGAAGGCGCCTCCGGTGCGGCCCAAGACGTCTTTCTCGCCGTCTGCACAGCGATTCTAGCTTTGTAGCGACCGATGTGCCGAGCGAGCAGCATTTGTAATCACTGCTTTTGTGGTGTGTGATGCTGCGCGTGAGCACGTTTACCGCGCCACAGCTCTCCACGGGCCTTCGATGGGTCAACAACGAAGCTGTGAAAGAGCTGTAATGATCGGTACGCGGGGAACAGGCGAGAGCTGGGCTTGAGCTCGAGTCTGGGAGAGGCAAGCAAAAGAGAGCAGACAGGATTGCAGCGCTAGTTCTCGGCGGCTGGCGACCTAAACCACGTTTTGGGACGTTGTGCATCGCTGGTACATCCAGACAGCTAACCCTGCGAAGACACGCGGAAGCGAGCGCACCCATCACTGCTCAGAGCTCCACAGCCTTGAGCACCCCTGAGAGCGGCAGACGATGCGTGGCTTCCTCCTCGTCGTGGCCTCGGCCGCAGCGCTCACGCCGACGACGCGGCGCGCCTGGACCCAGAGCCTCGCCGCCGGCACGGCGTCCCTCGCGACCGCCGCGACCGCCGCCGGCCCGCCAGGAGGATTCAAGGACAAGCCCATCGAGCAACGAACGGAGAAGGTCAACATCAACACGTCCCAGGCGCCGGCCTACATGGACTGCCCGGGCATGTATGGCGTGCGGCGTGGCACCTTCGACACGTAACCGAGCTTCACGTTCGCCGGCGCAGGTACCCGACGATCGCGTCGCGGATCGTCGAGCACGTGCGCTACGAGGGCCGCTTCAAGAAGGTGAGCGACCTCTACGAGGCCGAGGACATCATCCAGGGCAACGACAACATCAAGGCCGTCATCAAGCGCAACGAGGCGCGGCTCGTGACGTGATCGGTAAAAATACAAATACTACCGGGAGTGACGTGACGATGATGAAAAGTACACAACATTAGTCTCCGTTGTCCGACTCGGACGAGTAGTCGGCGACCAGGCCCTGCTGCGGCGAGCGCGAGCGCGAGCGCGAGCGCGAGCGCGACCGGTCGGGCACCGGCGTCGGCGGCCGGTCGCGGTGGGACTTTGGCTTCCGATCGGGGTCGTATTGCCAAAACCGGAGTTCTGTCGGCTCGGGCGCGGCGGCGACGTCGTCGTCGTCGAGGACGCAGGTCAAGGGCCGCCCGTCGAAGGACAAGCCGCTGAGCTCCCGTGCGCACTCGCCCGCGCTCAGTGACGATACAAACTGCACCAGGACCTCGCAGGCCTCGGCCTCGCCGACGGCGCGCCGCAGGGGCCCGAAGCGCGAGCACTCGACGGCAATCGCGTCCGCCGCTTGTCGCACGAAGTCCGCGTCCGCATTTTTGCCCCACGCGTTGCCGACGCGCACCGTCGTCGGCTTCCGCGGCGGCGCCGTCGGCACTCCATGATCGTCGAGGAGCGGTCCGTCTTCCTCATCTTCGCGCAGAAAATCCGCGCAGAGCTGCCGGCCCTTCACGCGGCGGCCGTGGAGCGCCCGCACGCAGCGCTCCGCCGCCTCCAGCTCCGCGAACGCGCAGACGACGTCGCCCGCCGGCGACACGGCCACGCGCCGCGCGAAGCCGAAGCGCGCGCCCAGTTCCCGATAGGCCACGTCCAATTCGTTGCGCTCCTCCGCCGGCAAGTACGGGTTCGGCGGATCCACAAATCGCTCGATGTACACGACGCGCGTCGCGGCCGCCGTGCTGACGGGCGGCATCATCGCGGTGTCGGGCTCGCGTGCCGGCGCTGGCGGCCTCTCTACTCGCTTTAATGCGTCTGCGTAGGCGTCCTCGGACATCCATGCCGGACGATTTGTTGGTCTTTGGGCCATCTCTGCTAGGCACTGTGCGCGCTGTGCACAGCCTCAATTTATTCTCACGGCTTCGCAGCGCTATGAAGTCATCCACACGCGGCTCCTGGCCCTTTCCCACTACCTGAATCCATACCTTTGGGCTGGGCTGTCGATTCGGCTGTTCTAAGTGTGTTTGTACGCTAGGTGATTATGCTCTCCGGCTGCGTCACCAGCCCAGCACGCCATCGACGCGGGCTGAAGGCATCGGTGAATCACTGCAACGGAGTCTCTCGTCTAGCATCCGTGCGCTGCGAGAGTGAGACGCAGCGATGCGGGCTGTCGTGTTGGCACTGGCGGCCTCCGGCGCGGCCGCCCTCACCGATTCCCGCAAAACGCCCTGCCCGCTTTACACGCCCAAAATCACGCTCAACCAGCCGCCGCGCGTCGCGACGCTGGCCATGGGCTGATTCTGGCACCCACAAGGATCTTTCGACACGACGCCCGGCGTCGAGAAGACCCTTGTGGGGTACACCGGTGGGGACTTGTTCGAACCGACCTATAAGCGCATCGGCGACCACACGGAAGCGATCCTGATCGAATTCAGCGAGGAATTGACTTTCAATGATATCCTGGAGAAGTTCTGGAGGGAGCACACGCCGGGCATCGCGATGCGCCAGTACCGGTCCGCCGTCTTTTATCATGATGAGGCCCAGCGAGAGGCCGCGGAGGCGATGCAGGCCCAGCTTATTAGTGAAGGCAAGAAGTGGTGCCGCCATACAGCTATTGAACCCGCCATGCCCTTCTGGCAGGCCGAGGAGTACCATCAAAAGTACCTGGCGAAGATGCTCTCGATGAACTCGATGCTATATGGCGAGGAGCGGAAGCCGATCCCGCCGTGAGTTCTCTCTGCGCTCGGACGACCCATGACGGCCGCGCGCCCCTCTCTTGGGTGCGCGGACCCGACCCTTACGTCCGGTGCGGACCACTAGCGGCGAGTAGAAGTAAGAACCTGTGTTTTACGTTGCCCCGCTGGTGGTTTCCATTACCTATCGGCGGTCAGAGAGAGAGAGAGCCACTTATTGAACCCCCCCAGGTAGTCATTGCTAGTGTGAGTTGACACACTAGTGTTGATCGATGACCGAGGCCACACACGCTGCACCTTGCGCATATTGCATAAAAACGGCTCGCTGGGGCGTAGAAGTAGTGTTACATACGTCCGAGCGACTGAGGCAACTCCGACACCCTTGGCGCTTGCCGTGGACTTATATCACAGAGAGAGCATGATGCTGCAGCCGGCGAGGCCGTCATCACCACGGACTAGGAGCCCAATTGTCAGCGCCGCCGCGAAGCTCTGGGCGACGCTGTTTTATGGGCACGTCCACCGCCCGGAGGACCGCGACGCCGTCGTCAAAGGCGACACGCTGCTCGCGCGCTGCTACCGGTGTTCGCCCTGGGCCTACGCGCTGCTCGGGAGCACGATGTGGGCGCTTGCGCCTCGCTTACGAGAACGGGACCCCGGCTACGCGTGGGCGGTCTTGGGAATGGCGCTAGTCGTCGAGAGCGCCGTATCATACCTGTCGGACGTGCGCGCTTTTGGTGACGCGTCGAGTCCGTGGCACGCCACAGATCGCATGCTGGCGAGCGCATTAATGCTGGCCTGCGGGCCGCTCCTAGCGCTCCGGCTCGCGATGGGAGTCGTCGTCATCCCGCCTACTCTCCGGAACGCGTGGGCGCTCGCCGTGACGCTGGGCCTGGCCTGCAAGGCGCTCTCGGGCCGCGCGTCGCGGAAGGCTCAATTGGACGCCTACCTCCTGTGGCACACGCTCTGGCACTTCCTGCCCGTGCTGTCGTCTGTCTTCCTCGTCGCGTGGGCGATGGACTGGGAGGAGGAGGAGGCGATCCCTCTGGCGGCCCAGTACTAGTGTCGTAGATAATGTCTTTTGTGTATACTACGTGTACAATGTGTACTACGGCCCCGGGCCCGCGGGCGCGCTGGTCCTGAGCTTTTTACGCACATCGGGTGTCCAGAGGCGTGCGGGCAGGCTTCTCCGGCGTCTGTAGGTGTCGCAGCGGCGTCGTCGTCAAAACGGGTTCACAATCCAAGGCAAGGCTGCCAAAGTCCGGAGCTTCGCATCGCGAACCCCTTCTA
>Ga0209404_10000862_pt1 | contig 22630 bp, 17 predicted proteins | sample TroAtlMetagenome_2_FD_187447 | JGI IMG/M metagenome (GOLD analysis project Ga0209404, IMG submission 187447) | Marine eukaryotic phytoplankton communities from Atlantic Ocean - Tropical Atlantic ANT8 Metagenome (SPAdes) (version 2) | ecosystem: Environmental > Aquatic > Marine > Oceanic...
TTCGCACTTGCTACTTTAACCTTCTTGCCGCCGGGGCCGCGCAGCATAGACTTATCCAGCAATAAATCAATCTTTCTTTCATCTAGGTTAACCGCAGCCACTTTCACTTCTACGGTATCGCCTAATCTAAACTGACGATGTCCCGACTCACCCGCCAGTATTTGTTTAACTTGATCGTAGTGATAGAAATCGTCATCGAGCGAGGTAATGTGTACTAGGCCGTCAATGTGATATTCGGTTAAGCGAACAAACAAGCCAAAGTTTGTCACTGAACTGACTACGCCTTCAAAAGTGTCACCTACATGGTCAAGCATGAATTCACACTTAAGCCAGTCTGCAACATCACGGGTAGCATCGTCGGCACGACGCTCAGTCATCGAGCACTGTTCGCCTAGCTGTTCAATTTCTTCAACGGTGTAATTCTTTGCACCTGAAACCGTATTTTTGCCCTTTTGCTTGGCAATAATCCCTTTCAGTGCACGGTGAACTACCAAATCAGGGTATCGACGAATAGGCGACGTAAAGTGCGCATAAGCTTCAAGGGCTAAGCCGAAGTGGCCTAGATTGTCACCATCATAAATAGCCTGCTTCATTGAACGAAGCAACATGGTTTGAATAAGCTCTTCGTCAGGGCGACCACGGGTTTTTAATACCACGTCGGTGAAATCTGCCGGTAAGGCTTCATCGGTAATCTTATGCGGTACACCTATTTCAGCTAAGTAGCTGGTGAAGGCCGTCAGCCTATCGGCGTCTGGTTTGTCGTGTACTCGATAAAGCGTAGGTGCTTCATTTTCCGATAGTGTAAGTGCAGCACTGACGTTCGCTAAAATCATGCACTCTTCAATAAGCTTATGAGCATCGTTACGGATAAGCGGCACGATGTTTTCAATTTTACGCTGTGCGTTAAATACAAACTTACTTTCTTGGGTTTCAAACTCAATAGCACCGCGGTGCTGACGGGCTTTTTTCAACGAACGATACAAATCGTGAAGATGACGCAAATGCGGCACTTGTGCTTCATAACGTTGATGCAAGTCTTTGTCGCCTTGCAATATTTGCCATACTTTGGTGTAAGTTAGGCGAGCATGTGAATTCATCACGGCTTCATAGAATTGGTAGGTCTCTAACTTACCTTGCGCAGTAATGGTCATCTCGCACACCATACACAAGCGATCAACTTCAGGGTTCAGTGAACACAATCCGTTGGAAAGCACTTCCGGTAGCATAGGAATAACTTGCTCGGGGAAATACACCGAGTTGCCTCGCTGCTGAGCTTCATCATCTAGTGCTGTGCCATTTCGTACGTAGTAACTGACATCGGCAATGGCTACCCAAAGCTGCCAGCCACCATCGTCTAGCGGTTCACAATATACGGCATCATCAAAATCCCGCGCATCTTCACCATCAATGGTAACAAGGGGAAGCTGACGTAAATCGATTCGCCCTTCTTTTGCTTCATCGGGCACTTGTTCGGTAAGGCTTTTAACTTGCTTGGTAACGCCTTTTGGCCACTGATGCGGAATATCAAAGGTGCGAAGCGCCATTTCTATTTCCATACCAGGTGCCATATGTTCACCTAGTACTTCGACAATTTTACCCACTGGGCTCATTTTACGGCGAGGACGCTGCGTTAGCTCAACCACCACAATTTGCCCCATGCGGGCGCCATGTACATGTTCAGGCGGAATAACAATTTCATACTGCAAACGACTGTCGTCTGGCACAACCATGCCAAACCCTTGCTCTACAAAGTAGCGGCCAACAATCGGCTCTGAACGAGGCTCTACCACCTGTGTAATAAAGGCTTCTTTGCGGCCACGGCGGTCAGTACCGCTTACTCGCGCTTCTACAATATCGTCATGCAAAAACAGTTTCATTTGGCCTGCGCTAATGAACAGGTCACCGCTTTTATCTTCGGGGCGTAAAAAGCCGAAGCCATCTCGGTGGCCAATGACTTTACCGCGGAACAACTCATCTTGATCTTGAAGAATGTACTTCTTTTGACGGGTGAACTGCACTTGCCCCTCTCGCTCCATGGCGCGAAGGCGGCGCTGAATGCCAATGCGGGCATCTTCTTCTTCGGCATTTACTGCCGTACATATTTCAAGAAAAGACAGTGGTTTGTCTTCTTCTTTCAATAGACTCATCAAAAACTCCCGGCTTGCTACCGGGTTTTCGTACTTTTCTTTCTCGCGCTGATAATGCGGATCATCACTCATAGAGTTGTTCTGTCGCCTCGTTAGTTTATTCATTTTTCAAACACTATTGCCCATGTTCTACGCATAGCAATTTTAAAGCGTTCGATTTACGCACAGTATAACAGCAATCTACACAAAACATTACGTTATAAAACTGCCATGCCACTGTCATACATTTTCGATATATCTTTAGTTCTCAATCACTAAAAAAATATCTCTTACGGACATGCTTTATGGACAGACGTTCTTTTATTAAATTAGGTTCAATCGCTGGTGCCAGTGTTGCCATTACAAAAGGTTTAGCTGGCTGTGTTTCCACCAAAAAACCGCAAGATAATGCTAGCTTTACTCATGGTGTTGCCAGCGGAGATCCACTTCATAATAGCGTAATTCTTTGGACCCGTGCTTTGCCCGAAACAAGTACCCCAAGTGCTTATATTTTGTGGGAAGTATCCACCTCAAAAGATTTTAATACCCTTGTTGCCAGTGATATTGCCGAGGCTAAGCAATCCCGAGACTTTACGGTTAAAATCGATGTTACCGGTTTAGCCCCTGCCACCCGCTATTATTATCGCTTTAAAAGTGCAAACAACGTAAGCCAAGTTGGTACAACATTAACCTTGCCAAAAGAGAACGTAAGCCAGGTCACGTTTGGGGTGTTTTCTTGCTCAAATTACCCTGCAGGCTTTTTTACGCCTTATGCTGATGCCGCAACGCAACAAGATATCGATTTTGTACTGCACTTAGGCGACTACATTTACGAATACAACGGTGAAGGCTATGCCACCGAGCATGCCAAAGAATTAGGCCGCACTTTTGCTGACGATAACGACACTGAGCTTTATACCTTAGAAGATTACCGAAAACGCTATGCGCTTTATCGCACCGACCAAGGCTTATTAGATTTACACCAAGCTAAGCCCTTTATTGTGGTGTGGGACGATCATGAAATCACTAACGACACCTACAAAGATGGCGCTGAAAACCATCAAGAGGATGAAGGGGATTTTTACGCCCGTAGAGCCGCGGCGGTGCAAGCTTATTATGAATGGCTACCCATTCGACCTACCTTCGGTGAAAGCAGATTAGAAATATATCGCCAGTTTACGTTCGGCAATTTAGTCGACCTATACATGCTAGATACACGTGTACTAGCGCGAGATAAGCAATTAGCCTATAGCGACTTTCGCGACCCAGATGCTACTAATTCCAAGGCTTTTGATTTAGCCGGTTTCACCAAAGCGATTAGTGCGCCAGAACGAGGTTTACTGGGGCATGCTCAACGAACATGGCTTAATACGGCCATGAACGATAGCAAAGCGAAATGGCAAGTGTTAGGGCAGCAGCTTTTAGTTGGCCGCATGATGTTTCCTGCATCTATCTTCAATGGTGTGCCTTTCGAGCAAATTCCTGCGCATGTACACGTGCTTGCCAATAGCAAACGCAGAAAGCTGGCGGGAGAAAAAATCTCGGCAGAAGAAGAACAATTGCTAGCCGCTGCTATGCCCTACAATCTTGATGCATGGGATGGCTACCCTGTTGAACGGGAACAATTGCTGACCGCAATACAACAACTAAATAAACCCGTGATCGCGCTGGCGGGTGACACCCACAATGCGTGGCATAACACGCTAACCTTGCAAGATGGCACAGCGGTGGCAACAGAACTTGCTACATCCAGCGTGTCTTCACCTGGTATGGAACACTATTTAAAAATGGATGCTGCCACTGCAAAAGTCATGGCTGAGGATCTTTCTGTTCTTATCGACGATTTAGAATACTGCAACTTACATCAGCGGGGCTATTTAACCGTCTCATTTACTGAAAAGCAGGCAGTTGCCACGTGGCGCTATGTCGATACGATTAAATCCACATCGGCCAGCACAGTGACCAGCCACGAGTTTGTCGTTAACGGCGCATAAAGAACTGATAGAGAGTCAGCGCCTAGCATTAAAACAAAAAATCCCGTTATCGCTCAAAAACGAAACGGGATTTTTTTAGCACTAAAAGATATTAGTAGCTGTAATAGAAGCGAACGCCTGCAATGCGCGGCATACCACGAACATAAGTAGGAATACCTAAACCACCACCAGTATTCCCTGCATCAATCACATACTCTTTATCGAAGGCATTTTCTAAATACACTTCATACGCAAAGCTGCTCGCTTCTTGTGAGAACTGTACAGAGATATCTGTTAACGAATGAGTATCTTGCGATAAACCCGGGTAGTTACTGCTTTCAAAGAATACTTCAGACTGGAAGCTGGTTAACCAATTCACATTTACTAACCAATTCTGAACTTCAAATTCCTTGTTGATGTTTATCGCACCGCTCACTTCTGGGGCTAAGCGGAATTTATTGCCAGCATATTGAAATGGGCTACCATCGGCCGTTTCATCAGCAAATTCTGCGTCTAAGAAACCAATGCTACCGGTAATCGATAAGGTATCGCTGTAATGGTAGGTTCCCATGCCTTCAATACCCGACATAGTTGAATCGCCAACGGTTACGGTAATAGATTGCAGTGTTTCAGGATCAGTATAAGACTGTTGATAATCGCTATATTCATACGTAAAAATCGCGCCTGAGAAGGTGAAATTGTTACTTTGGTATTTAACGCCCAAATCATAGCTATCGACAATTTCCGCTTTGGTTGTCGATACACCAGAGAAATCAGCATTAACCACAGGTGAGCGACGGCCGCGCGCGTAGTTGGCGTAAAAATTCCAACTATCGTTCATGTCGTAGCTAACGGCAAAACGAGGTAGCGTATCGTCAAAGTCACCCTCTGCTTCAAACGCAAAGGTACCTGAATCTAACGTGTAGGTATTTTTGGTATAGCGAGTTTCATCAATGTAGCGCACGCCGGCGGTCACATTCACTTTATCAGTCACAAAGTAAGAAACTTCTGCCACATAAGAAGTAATGTCTAACTCAGCTTCAAAGATGTACGGGCCTTGAATTATAGTAGAGGGGAAGTCTGCACTTGAAATTGGCGTGCCATCGGCATTGAACAATGAAGACACTAGCATGGCTCGCAGCGCTTCAATTTCTTCAAGCGATGCGTCTGTAGCAATATTTTGATTTAATGGAATATTTGAAGAGGCTTCTAACTGCTCTTTTACTGCGTCGAACGTACCACGAACAAACGGGTCTACCATCACATAATAAGGCAATATTGAATCATCTTGGCTTACTGATGCGCCCACAAAGGCGACCAGTTTATCACCTGAATCGTATACTAAACGCATAGAGCCACCGCTTAGCGTTGCATCATTGTCAAAGTAAGCATCTTGAATTCTGAGGGCTGATCCATCGGCATCAAACCCTTCACTCACTTCTACATCTTTGTAATACGCATCACCGTGGAACATTAGGCTGTTGCTGATATCGTAATCTAGTGAAATATCGTAGGCCTGCAGTGTACGCTCAATCCCAAGTTCGCTACCCATACTGAATTCAGCAGCCGTAAACGGGCTAGTGTCGCCGCCATTAGGAGCAATGGAACCTGATTTAAACGCAATACCTGGTTGGTCGTTATATTCCATTGAAGCACGGGCTATTACTTCGAAGTTGTCGTAGCTGGCTTTCCATGTACCACGCAGTGCTTGCACGGAAATGCCTTGTAAGTCTTCGCTGTTACAGGGCACGGTATTGCCTAAATGATCAATCATGTCGGCGTTGCCATAGTAGCTGTCTTCAGAGCAGGCATTGTTTTCTACAATACCGTCCATCTGACGATATAAGCCGGCAATACGCACGCTATGATTATCATTAAGAGGCGTATTGAACATGAACTCGGCTTCTTTGCCCGACTCAGTGTCGTAACCTAGCTGAACCCTTGCTTCTTTTTCATTGGTAGGCAAGTGAGAGTGAATACTGATTGCACCGTTTGCTGCTGCAACACCAAATAGGGTGGGCTGCGGGCCTTTTAATACTTCAACGCGGGCAATGTCGTAAAGCGCTACACTTGATACGGTTTTCTTACTAATGTCGAAGCCATCTTGATATACAGAGATACGTGGGGTAGCTGAAACAGACGAGCCGTCGTCTGTCACGCCACGAATATTAAACGAAGGCAGACTTACCGCTTGTTCTTGAATTTGAACGTTTGGCAAAACGCGAGAAAGCTCATCAAGTTCCATAATGTTAGTGCGCTCTAAGAAGTCGCCTGAAATAACATCCATGGTTACCGGAACATCCATTATCGATTGCTCACGCATTTGTGCAGTAACGGTAATTTCTTCAATGTAGTCTTTCTCATCTGCTGGTGTATCTGTGTTAGCAAATGTTGGAGCGGCCAATGCGCTAAAAATAGCGGTGGCTAATAGGGTTTTTGAAAACATTTGTCTGTCCCTTAGCGGATATCTCGTTAGTGTGTTGTGCGCTTAATTGTGTGTTTTTTTCATAGTTTATTGCAGTAGTGGTCAGAGCTCTGCAAAGCAGATGAATCTAGTCTTGTTATAAGACGAAATGATGAAGCGAAGGTGACAGATAAGAGGCAGTTTTATGACAACATGTTTCAAAACCCAATAATTATCATAGACGTATATGAATACACAATTAACGTGTTGGGCTGGAGGAAGGTGCTAATTATCGCTGGTTGGTGCTTTTTTGCAGTCGTTATCTATGCCAGTCATTGTTTACTGAGGCGTTAGTATACTGAGGTGCTAGTTTATTGCGGTCGTAGTTGAATACAATCTAGCTTTGTTGCGGTGGGAGAAATTTTTGCAAGCGCGCCCTATAAGATTGAGCGAACGAAGTAACGGTAATAGCTAACCTATGGAACTAAGCTATGGAGCTAGCCTGTCTTATGCATGAAACTAGCTGTCTAATGGGCGTTTCGCTGCGCGTACTGCTTTAGGGTGCATTAGCTTTTCAAGCTTGGTTAAGTAACTGGCTATTTTTTGATGTTGCGCTTTGTCGTTAGTGACTGAGTTATGTAGCCAATGATATGCATCTTGATAGTCGTAGGGGCTACCGTACCCATCGAGAAATAGCTCAACTAACTGCAATTGCGCCTTTAAACTTTTAAGCGCTGCGGCTTCTCGTAAATACACCACCGCCCTTTCTTTGTTCTCTTGCACTAATGTACCGTTCGCATAATAACGGCCCAACTGTTCCAACGCGGCGGGAAAACCTTGGTTCGCGGCATCTTCAATATGGGTCATACCCCTAGCCGGTTCAGCATCTACGCATACCCCCCAAGCTAACATATCACCCCATAAAAACTGATAAGCGGGCACTTTCAATATATCGGCACGAGCTTCTATGTCTTGTACTAGCTGACATCGGTCGGCGACCACTTTATCTAAATGGGTATTGGCGTTAATCATATCGATAAGCGCGTTTTGATCGTACAACTGTACCGCACGAATTTCATCAATGGTTTCCCCTTCAGCCAACACCGCGGTGCTGAAAAGTGTAGAAAGCAATAAACAAATTGTGTGCAGTGAATACAGTTTCATATCAATGGCTTCTTTACTTAGACGTTAATGTCTGGAGGTTATGCTTTAAGCTAATATCTAAAGTTAATGCCTAAAAATCGTGCTTCTAAAGCGTTTAGGCATAAAGGCAGGGAAACAAATTACGGTATATATATGACTATATTTGCCTCTAAGCCTTATTGGCTATGTTTAATTATCGGCCATTATCACGAATACTTAATGGGATTTTAGCGGGGCTTATTTAACGAAGTTTATTCAACTAGGTTCAATAGTAGCCCCGCTGCAGGCGCGTATTCGTTAGTGACTGCTTTTCCGATTACACAGCGCTGATTGCAGATGACGGGAATGATCGGCCAAATCTATTCCTAAATCGGTAAGGTAACCGCCATCGGGCTGAGTAATGAGGCCCTTTTTGTAAAGTCTTGATGCGGCATTCACCATTGATTGGCTAGCATCGTGATGAATCTTTAGGCCTTGTAATAAACTGTCTGTAGGAAACTTAACTAATAAGTTAAGTTCATCGAGCATGTCCTGGTCAAATATTGTCATACACTCACCTTAGGCAAAAAAGGGTATTATTGTTATTCACTCTTTTGTATAGACAGTTCAACTACTTGAAGTTCAACCGCACTAACGCTATCAGACTACCATTTACGTAGGGTGTCCAGATTATTTTATCAACATACGCCGCTAAAACCTGATAAGCCACCCTTTTAGCCCACTGAACTGATCGGACTTTGTGTCGAAATAGTATATTCTTGTTCCTAACTTTAGTCTGCGGATACCCCCTGTTCAAATGAAGTACAAAGATTTACGTGACTTTATTCACCAGTTGGAAGCCAAAGGTGAATTGGTTCGCATTAGCCAGCCAATCGATACCGATTTAGAAATGACAGAAATAGCCGACCGTACACTTCGTGCCGGTGGCCCTGCGCTATTATTTGAAAACCCTAAAAACCATAGCATGCCGGTATTGGCCAACTTATTTGGCACACCAGAACGTGTGGCAATGGGAATGGGGCAAACCTCAGTAGCGGCACTTCGTGAAGTGGGCGAATTGCTGGCCTATTTAAAAGAACCCGAACCACCTAAAGGGCTAAAGGATTTATGGCAAAAATTGCCTGTTTTTAAACAGGTACTGAATATGCCAGCCAAGGTGGTTAAAAAAGCGCCATGCCAAGAAGTCGTGCTAACCGGTGATGATGTCGATTTAGGTAAACTGCCTATTCAGCGCTGCTGGCCGGGCGATGCTGCACCACTTATTACTTGGGGTTTAAGTGTTACTAAGGGGCCGCATAAAAACCGTCAAAATCTAGGTATTTATCGCCAGCAGGTTATCGGCAAAAATAAACTTATCATGCGTTGGTTGTCTCACCGCGGTGGCGCCCTCGATTTTCGTGAGTGGTGCCAAACTCACCCAGGTAAACCGTACCCGGTAAGCGTTGCTCTAGGTGCCGACCCGGCAACCATTTTAGGTGCCGTTACGCCTGTTCCAGATACCCTTTCCGAATATGCCTTTGCAGGGTTGTTACGAGGCGATAAAACCGAAGTGGTTAAATCGATAAGTAACGATCTACAAGTGCCCGCGAGTGCTGAAATTGTACTGGAAGGCTATATTGCGCAAGACGAAGTTGCACCTGAAGGGCCTTATGGCGACCATACCGGTTACTACAATGAAGTAGATGACTTCCCCGTGTTTACGGTAACGCATATTACTCACCGTAAAGACCCCATCTACCATTCTACCTATACCGGTCGCCCACCTGACGAGCCGGCTATTTTAGGAGTAGCATTAAACGAAGTTTTCGTGCCTATTTTGCAGAAACAGTTTCCAGAAATTGTAGACTTTTATCTACCGCCAGAAGGGTGTTCTTACCGCATGGCTGTAGTTACGATGAAAAAGCAATATCCCGGTCATGCTAAGCGCGTAATGATGGGTGTATGGTCGTTTTTACGACAGTTCATGTACACCAAGTTTGTGATAGTGTGCGATGACGACGTAAACGCCCGCGACTGGAACGACGTGATTTGGGCTATTACCACACGTATGGATCCAGCCCGCGATACGGTTATGATTGAAAATACCCCTATCGACTATTTGGATTTTGCTTCGCCAGTATCTGGCCTAGGATCGAAAATGGGGATGGATGCCACCAATAAAATGCCCGGCGAAACCGACCGTGAATGGGGCGAGCCCATTGTGATGGACGAAGACGTGAAAAAACGGGTGGATGATATCTGGGATGAACTTGGTATCATGGATTTACCAACGGCGAAACGCTAACAACAAACGTAAGAAGAGATTACATGTCAGAAATTAAATGTAAGGTTGCCAGCATCACGCCGTTAACCGACGTAGTATACAAAATTGAATTAACGCCTCCCGCGCCAGTTACCTTCCAAGCAGGTCAGTATGCGCTTATCGATATGGGCGAAAAAGACAAGCGCCCCTTTTCTATCGCCAATGCCGCTTTTGATAGTTCACGCATTGAACTTCACATTGGCGCAGAGCCTGGCAACACCTTTGCCGGTGAAGTGTTGAGTCGTATGAAAGAAGAAGGCGAAATTAGCCTTAGCGTAAATAACGGTCAAGCCTTTTTGCAATCAAATGGCTTGCCGATGGTATTAATCGCTGGAGGCACAGGCTTTTCCTACACCTATTCTATATTACAGCAGCACCTGCACAGTGGCGATAAAACGCCTATTACCCTTTATTGGGGAGGCCGTCATGCCGGTGATTTATATCTATCAGAAGCGTTAAATGCACTCGCGGCCAAGCACGATAACTTTACGTTTGTTCCTGTGGTTGAATTTGCCGAAGACGACTGGAAAGGTAGAACAGGATGGGTTCACCATGCTGTATTGGCCGACCATACGGATTTCGAACACATGCAAGTGTATGTCGCTGGACGTTTTGAAATGGCCAAGACTGTGCGTGAAGACTTTACCGTTCGCGGCCTAAAAGTAGAAAACCTATTTGGCGATGCTTTCGCGTTTATTTAGGTAAGTTATGTGCTTATTTCATAGTTAGCATAAACAGCACCTAGTTTTGATACACTCGATACATACAAAAAGGGCACGCTATCAAGCATGCCCTTTCTATTATAGGCTGTTATCGACCATTAACCTCTCCATACGTTAACCCCATTTGTTGCTTTCTCTCGTATCCAGTATGGTGGTAAAAAAGAAATGGAGAAAACAATGATAAAAAGCATTCCTACATTCGTAAAAATTTCAGCGTTAGTTGCACTACCCTTTACTTTTGCATTTACCGCGCAGGCGCAAAGTGCGCAGCAGCAATCCTTGTATAAAATTGCCGAAGACATTTCCCCAAAGCGTATTGAAAACGATATCACCACACTTGTGAATTTTGGTACGCGACATACCTTATCTGAAACCGAATCAGACACCCGCGGCATTGGGGCAGCAAGGCGCTGGATTAAGGCTGAGTTTGAAAAAATATCAGCTGAATGTGGCGGTTGCTTAGAAGTGTACTTTCAGTCTGAAACCATTAGCGGTGAAAAGCGCATTCCTGACCCTGTCGACGTTGTAAGCGTTATTGCTATTCAACGCGGCAGTACCGATCCAGAACGTTACGTCATGATGTCGGGTGATATAGATTCTCGCGTATCTGATGTGATGGATTTCACATCAGACTCACCTGGCGCAAACGACAATGCGTCTGGTGTAGCTGGCACACTGGAAGCCGCACGCATATTATCGAAACATACATTTAACGGCAGCATTGTGTACGCCGCACTGGCAGGTGAAGAACAAGGCTTGTTTGGTGGGCGTATTATGGCTAACCAAGCACAAAAAGACGGCTGGCGGTTAAAAGCGGTATTGAACAACGACATGATAGGCAACATTGAAGGCGTTAACGGGGTTATCAACAACACCACTGCTCGTATATTTGCTGAAGGCACCCGAGTAACCGAAACTACAGGTGAAGCTCGCACCCGCCGCTTCACCGGTGGCGAAGTAGATTCACCAAGCAGAAACTTAGCAAGATACATCGATAACATTGCCGACCAATACATTGAGAATCTAGACACCATGGTCATTTATCGACTAGATCGCTTTGGTCGTGGTGGACATCATCGCCCTTTCAACGATTTAGGTTTTCCCGGTATTCGTATTATGGAAACCAATGAAAATTACACTCGCCAGCATCAAGACCTTAGAGAAGAAGACGGTATCAAATATGGCGATACCTTAGATGGTGTGAATTTTGACTACGCAGCCAAGCTTACTGGCTTAAACGCAGTATCGCTAGCGGCTATGGCTTGGGCACCGAATCCGCCTGCCAAAGTCACCATTAAAGGCGCCGTTCAGCCCTCTACCACATTAATGTGGGAAGCGGCAGATACAGCACAAAACCCTCAGCTGTCGGGCTACAAAGTTTACTGGCGTCATACCGATGCACCGCAATGGGAATTCAGTAAGTTTGTTGGTAAGGTGAACGAAGCTACACTAGAAAACGTAGTGATTGATAACTACTTTTTCGGGGTTGCCAGCGTGAACAACGATGGTATTGAAAGCCCAGTTGTATTCCCAGGCGCTGCAGGCAGTTTTGGCCAGTAACAGCTATACTTGTTAAAAAGTAATAGCGCCAATAGATAATAATAACGTTGTTTAGGAGATGTCGCCCGTGTTGGTGAGAGTCATCGCTTTATTAAGTTTTATCATAGTTGTGGCGCCGTTAAAGGCAAATAGTGTCACACTTGCCGCAGCACCATTTGAAACTTACGTAAGCGATGAGGGCGAACCTTCAAGACTAACGTCTATTGTTGAAGCGGCGTTCTCGCGAATGCAAACCAATCTAGAGCTTCAGGTTATGCGCGATGCCTTCTTGGGTAGTGCGGTGCGCTCCGGTAAAGTAGATGGCGAGTTCGCCTATATAGATTTAGGTGAAAGAAAAGACGCCGTTACCCTTTCAGCCCCCTACTTACCCATCTATTTATATGCTACCGCTAAAAAATACGATGTTGAAGAAGTCATGCTGGTACCGCATTTAAAAAACAGTCGTGTGGCAATAGAAAACCGTTTTGCTAATACGCCGAAGTTTCGTTTGCTCAAAGAGGTAAAGTGGTCGCGTAATCCCAGCACGTACGACGCCTTTAAGCAGTTAGCTGATGACAGAGCCCCGTACCTTATTACTACCCGATTACTTATTGAAGAATTTAACTTGCTGCTTGAAAAAGACGGCGAAGAACTTTTACACGTGTCTTCAGCAGCATTAATGAACGCAGGTTTTTCATTGGCGCTTGGTGACAATACACCGAATGCTAAGGCCACTATTGACGCGTTTGAACAAACGATTCAAGTTATGCAGCAGGATGGCAGTTACAATAAAATTCTAGGGCTACCGTGGCTTTCCAAAGATATAAATAACGATGGTATCGCTGACTATATTGGTGAAACTAGCGTGAGCCTTGTGGCATTGGATACACCTATCGCCTACCCATTAGATAAAGCATTACCTGGCGATAACAGTGTTTACGTCATTGATGGCATCACGTATGAGTCTAAAGCTGAAGCAATGGCTATGCTTGATGGCGTAAAAAGCCAGCGAGAAAGCCTACTCGACCCTGATGTTTATAAAACCATGATTAGACGTTGGTAGCTCTTTCGCTGCTCTATTTAGCTGCTCTTTTTAGCCGCTCTCATTGGCCGCTTTGACAGCGCCTTGTACTCGCACTTGAGAAGAGCGGCATTGTAATCAATGTGCTTATCAGCGCTCGCTTTCGAGATTATTCAACTCGTAATTTCAAGAATATCAAATGTTGAACCCGCGTCCCCTCTGATTAACAAAATACAATCAGAAGTTTGCGCCGGAAAATCTATTTGGTTCTCCCAACCTTCTACATATTTTTGTTGATAGTCATTACATCTAAGTTCCACTGAATCAACACTCCCTTGAGACACGTCAACTTTGAATGTTGAAAATTCATATGCTTGAGACCACGCGCCTAAACTACTGAGCTGACCTTTAGTAACATTTGATGATTCAGTCGCCTTAGAAGCCTTAAGCGCGTCGGCAAATTGTTGATGGGTTTGTTGAGATAAATTGAGGCCATCAACGCTTCCCATACGCGCAAGGGTTTCAGAGGCACCTTTGAAATTACCGTAGTAAAGCTGTGACTGAAAAAGATTAACCGTAGACTTAGCCAATATCGCTATAGGTAGGTATTCGTATAAATCTACCGTAATTTGAGATTGGCGCATATATTCTAAAAAATCTTCATTTTTATAATAATAGATAGATTTTAACCATGCCGCTAAAGCATGTTCGTTTAAATTTTTAGTATGATCTTCTACCAATTCGTCTATGGATATTTTTATGCTAGGCATATTAGCGGAAGGGCTAGTAAGTGCGTCTATTATAGCTTGGTATTCTTTTGCAAAGGCAGGTGTGACGCTGCCTTCACTATGACCAGCCTCTGAGTATGTGTGTTTAACAAACAAAATTTGAGCACTTGTTACTGGTTTATCGTTAATTAATGCAGGGGAATATTGTAGGTTTTTAACTAGTTTAGTGGCTTTTGTTACATACCTGTCTTTACCTGAATAATCAAAAACAACGATATCTTTCGTTGTTCCGTCTTTATCTATTATATATGAAACTCTTGTCCAACCTTCCATGCCACCGCGAGAAGTGAAGGCATCTTCCACTTTATTAGCATTTTTTATTATCTTGGCGGCTTTAACTTCTTTGCTGTTGCCAAAAGAGGAAGCGCTTAACATTATCAATGACACGCATAATAACGCAGAAAATATCTTCAAAATTAATCCCTAATTTTTAGCGTGTAAAAGCAATAGGCCTCAACATCGCGTTTTCTATTCCATTTAAGGTTTTTTATAGCATCTATTTATTAAATTTAACAACATATCGAAGCATAAATTTAAGACTTAATTCTTGCTGAATTTTACGCTTATTAAGATAGTGTCGCCACGCTCTCTTGCGTTGCACTTTTTGCCGTAAGCAATTAACCCGATAAAAAACCACTGAGCTCTCATATCACATATATAAGATTCGACTGCTCATTTAAATGTTTTCGTACTCCTCCTAACATAATTTTCATCTGATATTTGTTGATCTCAATCAAACTTCAGCATAAACTTTCAGTAATTTCTGAAAGTTCAGCAGGTATAGATATGAAAATGACACCACTTATTACTTCTGCGGTTATGCACTTCGGTGAAATGGGCAGTCGTTGGGGCTTTAATCGCACTGTGGGCCAAATTTTGGCACTTATTGTACTTGCTGATGAGCCCATCTCAGCGCAAGAAATTGCCGACGCGCTAAATATATCTCGCGGTAACACCAGCATGGGGTTGAAGGAGTTACAGTCGTGGCGCTTGGTAAAACAGCATCTTGTTCCTGGTGAACGAAAAGAGTTCTTTATTGCAGGCGGAGACATTTGGACCCTTGCAAACCGCGTATTCGAAGAGCGCCGCAAGCGCGAAATAGACCCCACCATGAGTTTATTGCGGGATTTATTACTAGATACTCCCGCCAACAAAACTGAAGCCAATGCGCAAGATAAGCTGAATGAAATTCACGATTTATTAGAGTCGGTAACCGCGTGGTCACAAGAGCTTCAAAACCTAGGGCCAGATAAACTTAACACCTTGATGAAACTCGGCTCGGGTGTTGGCCGTATGTTAGAACTGAAAGACAAAATTCTACCGGGAAAAAATTCCGTTAATTAAGGAGACTATCTGTGGATGCGTTTTTGCTGTCTCGTTTACAATTTGCATTAAATATTAGTTTTCATATTCTGTTTCCGACTATCACCATGGCAATGGGATGGTTTCTTTTCTACTTCAAGTTTCGCTCAAATGTAACCGGTCACCCAGTATGGATGCGGATGTACCGCTTCTGGGTGCGCGTATTCGCACTTAGCTTTGCACTTGGTGTGGTAAGTGGCGTGACCATGTCTTTCCAATTTGGTACTAACTGGCCCGGCTTTATGGAGCGGGTGGGTAATGTGGCGGGCCCACTACTAGGTTACGAAGTTCTTACTGCGTTTTTCTTAGAAGCCACGTTCCTAGGTATTATGTTGTTTGGTATTCGTCGGGTACCTAATTGGTTGCACACCCTTTCAACATTGATTGTGGCGGTGGGCACTACCATGTCAGCCTTTTGGATTCTGGCGCTTAACAGCTGGATGCAAACGCCGCAAGGGCATGAAATTATCGACGGCGTTGTGTATGCCGTAGATTGGAGCGAAATTATATTTAATCCTTCGTTTCCTTATCGCTTTGTGCACATGATGTTAGCCTCGGGACTGACGGCCAGCTTTTTAATAGCCGGCTTATCGGCCTACCGTATGCTGAAAGGCGATGACAAGCTTGCGCCAAAGCTTGCCCTTAAAACCGCCACCTATACCGCTGCAGTGCTTATTCCTTTGCAGATTTTTGCAGGCGATATGCATGGGTTAAATACCCTCGAGCATCAACCGCAGAAAGTTGCCGCAATGGAAGGCCTTTGGGATACCACTGAAGGCGCGCCCTTACTGCTGTTTGCCATTCCGGATGAAGAAAGCAGAGAAAATCACTTTGAAATACCAGTACCCAACGGCGCCAGTCTAATTTTAACCCATAAAATGGATGGCAAAATTCAAGGCCTGAACGACTTTAAAGGCGAACATCCCCCAGTAGCACCTGTGTTCTTCGGGTTTCGGGTGATGGTAGGCATGGGCTTTTTAATGTTGGCGGTTTCATGGCTAGGTAGTAGCTACTTGCTTAGAGGGAAGTCTTTCCCGCTTTGGCTTAAGCGTGTATTCGCTGGCATGGCATTCAGCGGCTGGATTGCAACCTTAGCCGGCTGGTATGTGACTGAAATTGGAAGGCAACCTTATCTGGTTAGTGGTGTTTTACGTACACAAGAAGCGGTAACAACACTGCCTCCTGCGAATATCGCTTTCTCGTTCACTATGTACGCCACGATTTATACTATTTTGCTGTTCGCTTATATGGGAACGCTAATGCTGATGTGTCGCCGCGCTGTTGAAATTGAAGAAATTTCTACAGAAGAGCGTGAAATGGCCAAAGCCAGCAAAATGTCGCCGGCGAACACTTAAGGAGCCGCTATGTTATTTGAAAATGTATCAGCAGAAACCTTGGGGAATATCTATGTTGGCCTGCTTGGGCTGGCAGTATTGCTCTACGCCATATTAGATGGCTACGACTTAGGGGTGGGTGTTTTAATACCGCCCCGCGAGGAAAAGTTTCGTGATGATATGATTGCCTCCATTGGGCCCTACTGGGATGCCAATGAAACCTGGTTAGTATTGGCCGTGGGACTATTACTTATTGCCTTTCCAGAAGCACACAGTGAAGTACTTCAAAGCCTATATATCCCTGCAACTATCATGTTATTGGGGCTTATTTTACGTGGCGTTTCCTTTGATTTTCGGGCTAAAGTAGTACAAGTTCATAAACGTAAGTGGGATCTTACCTTTAAGTACGGTTCATTACTTACCACGCTGGCACAAGGTTATATGCTAGGCATCTATGTTACCGGCCTACGTACCGACTTGTGGGCACAAGGGTTTGCCTTACTGTCGGCTATCGGGGTAACGGCTGCTTATGCTTTTATTGGCTCGTGCTGGCTAATATTAAAAGCTGAGAACGACTTACAAGCCAAAGCCTATTATTGGGCACGCAGAGGGTTGTTTGCCCTTTCAATAGGCATAGTGGCGGTAAGCCTCGCAAACTTAACCTTGCATGATGATGTGCGTGACTTATGGTTATCATCCACGATTGGTTATGTGTTAATGGCTATTCCAGTTGCCTGCTTTTTATTACTTAGCTTGTGTGGCGTGTTATTGAAAAAGCTGCCTGATGCAGGTGGGAAAGGTGAATGGATGCCCTTTGCTATAGCATTAACCGTATTTGTACTTTGCTTTACGGCCTTCGGGGTAAGTTACTATCCGTTTGTCATCCCAGGGCACCTTACGGTACAAGATGCACTAAGCGACGCCAACTCATTGCGCTTCTTATTAGTGGGTGTGGTTATTGTAGTGCCTTGCATTCTTGCTTACACCGCGATGGTATACAAAATATTCTCAGGTAAGTCGGAAAAGCTTAGCTACTATTAGCTTCGTTATTGGCACCTATGCGCCAGTTAGCTAGAGAGAAAGATAATGGGCTCCTAACCACTTGGTTACGGGGCCTTTTTATCGCCCCGCTCAAATTCACTTCATATCAACTTCATAACTTATTCACTAGATCACTTACTTTCTAAATGAGATCATGCAAAAACGTAAACAAATAATTACAGACAAAATCATACTAATTTCTTATAAGTTTCTTTTGTGACAGTGTTGACATAATTATTAAATATACGTATGCTTATTTTGGGCAGAATTAAAAGGAGTGCCATTATGAATAATGTAGTTAAATCATTTTCAAGGTTCTTCAGGCGTGCTCACCCCTATACAGTGGCTTACTATATAGGTCGGAAAAATGCTCAAAATATTTTAGGATGTAAGATCCAAAAGAAATCCAAGATTTTTGCTAGCAAGCAAACTGAAGAACAACAGCATTAGTAACGAAGGGCCCCTAACAGGGCCCTTCTTGCATTAGCCTATTTTAAATTGGTTCACATTAGCACTTAATCCATTCGCAAGTGCAGACAAATCTTCAGCGGCATCGTTAACTTGCCTGTTGTTCTGAGACAACCTATCTCCCAAGCTTTTGAATTGATTAACGCCATTTTTTGCTTCGTTGGCCTGCGACTGTGAATGTTTCGCCAATACGGCCGCCTCTTCACTAACGCTTACTAACGCCAAAATACTTTGCGTTCCTGCTTCAAGCGTTGATACCAAATCATTAGCTAAGCCAACAGAGTCATGTGCTTTATTTTGATTTGAACTCATGGTGGATACCGCAGAGGTAATAGAAACCACAATCTTTTCAAGCATAGTATTTATTTCAACCGTAGACTGGTGGGTTCTTACCGCCAATGTTCTCACTTCATCAGCGACTACGGCGAAACCTCTACCAGAATCTCCTGCCCTTGCCGCTTCAATAGCAGCATTTAATGCCAGTAAGTTTGTCTGATCTGCAATCTCTGCAATGGTTTTAACTACGCTTGAAACATTATTCCCTTCGGCTTGAAGGGTTTCTAACATACTCGCAGTTTGCTCAATATCATTGGCCAAGTCAGAAATCGCCTCAGCGGTCTCTTTCACTTGAACACGACCTGCATCTACCTGCTTGGCACTATCTTGCGCAGCATTTGCGGCAGTTTGTGAACGCTGAAGGCTTTCAACCATATCAGACTCTAACGAGTCCATAATATTCACAAGCCCAGTAATATCGGTAAGTAAACTATCAACCGACGAGCTCGACTGCTCTGTAGTCATAGATAAAGAATTCACCGCTCCTTCTATACCAGAAACGGCTCCTTTCACTTCTTTCATGCCCACCTGAAACACAGATACCAAACCATGAATACTGTTGGTCATTCTGCAAAGCTCATGGGTGCTTTGTTCTGGAAGGCGCGCCACTAAATTTCTGCTTTTCGCTAAACTATCTAGCTTCTCAGCCATGCCTTCTATAGGCTGCGCAATTTGTTTTTTAGCGCTATAGAAGCCTGCCATGGCAACAGCAGCTAGAATGAGTACTAGAAGGTAAATAGTGAATTGGCTGGTTTGTAACTGGCTTCCTATTGCCTGAGAACGCTCACCCGCTTTACTTGCCACCTGGTTTCTTACTTCTATTAACGCATTATCAAAAACAGAGGCTAATTCATTCAATAACTGCAAATCATCACGGGCACGATCCCAATCTACTCGCGAGGCAGACATCGTTGCCTGAAGTGAATCCATACTTGAAACCAGCGAATTGAACTGGGATTTAAGGGTATCACCAGCCATGTAACCTAGTGCGTTGAATCCAGCATCAATGTTTTGCACTAATACTTGTTTTTGTTCTTCAAAGGCATTACTCGATAACGTTGTGCCATAAAGTGAATAACCAATTAGCACAAGTTGCTTACTATTACTTTGCACACTATCAAGGGTACTTAAGGCAGGTAAGGTTTCACTCACGAAGGTATCGACCTGGTGCGTCACCTGCTTGTTGTTCAATGTTAATACCACGGCAGCAATCAAGGTTGCGAGTAATATTCCCGCATAACCCGTTAAAATCCGTACTTTTATAGTGTTTAACATTGCTTACTGCCTTAGGGAAAAAAATTAACGTAAAGTATTACTGTAGACACTTTGAAGCATAAGCCAATAAAATACTTATAATAGTGTCTTTAGTAACCCATAAATAGTCTAGACCCGAGTTCTGCCTTTTTACTTTCGCACGCCTTAGATAATTAGCGAACTATTTGTTTTTTACTAAAGGTGAGTAAGTGGTAGCGCCGTTGTGTATTTGAGTTGTTCCATGGCAAAACTAGAGGTGACATCGTTGAGATCAATTCCATTAACGAGTCTTTTATAGAAATGATCGAAAGCAGCCATATCAGTTACCACAACTTTAAGCAGGTAATCATATTCTCCAGACATACGATAAAATTCAACCACTTCTTCAAACGATGACGCATGCTTAGCAAAGTCTGTTAACCACTTCCCATCGTGACGAGCGGCTTTGATTTGCACAAACACCGTCATTGCCAAGCCTAATTTATGTGCCTGCAATAATGCTACGCGACGGGAAATGACGCCTTGCGCTTCTAGTCGCTGTATACGTCGCCAACACGGCGTAGCCGTTAGGCCCACTTTCTCCGCTATATCAGCAACTGGCACATTGGCATCTTGCTGAAGAAGCAACAATATAGCCTTATCCACACCATCCAGAGCAATATTTTTCACATTAAACCACATAAATAGAATTTTTAACTACACCTAACCTATCAAATAGGGCGTAATGAGTAAATTTCTCTTTTTCTAGCTGTCACTATTGAGTAAGACTGACTTGTAGAGATTTTTGAAATGCTTGATTACGCGATAAATACCCTGCCTGGGGTCGTTGACGATATAACGCAAACCATAGGAAACACACCACTAATACGCTTGACTAAATTTGCGGCAAGCCATCACGTGGAGGCGACCCTGTTAGCCAAGGTGGAATTTTTCAATCCTGCAGGTTCAATAAAAGACAGACCGGCAATGGCCATGCTTAGCGCGCTAATGGCGAGCTCTGCTTTTAATGAGAAAACTGAAATAATTGAAGCGTCGTCAGGAAACAACGGTGTGGCCTGTGCTTGGCTCTGCGCTATTTATGGCATTAAACTGACAGTATGCATACCAGAACATATGTCAATAGAGCGCCAAAAGCTGATACGCCACTATGGCGCGCAGGTAGTCACTACGTCGAAAGAGCTTGGAACGAAAGGGGCAATCGAGCGGGCAGCAGCACTTATCGAGCAAAATCCAAATGCTGTGGGTCTATCCCAATTTTCAAACCAAGCTAACCCTAATGCGCATGCCCAATCTACCGCCCAAGAAATACTGCGTGATACTAATGGTAATGTCGATATCGTGGTTGCAGGTGTGGGCACTGGCGGCACGCTAACGGGCTTAGCCACAAGCATGCGAGCTCACATTCCCCTTTTAGAAATAGTGGCTGTAGAGCCAGCACGTTGTCCAGTGTTAAGCAAAGGGCATGGTGGCGTGCACAATATTCAGGGGTTGAGTTCAGGCCACATTCCTGACGTGCTTGATGTCAGCCAAATAAATCAGATAATTACGGTAGAAGACAACGAAGCCATAGCTTACGCCCAGCAGATTGCGAGAGTAGAAGGTTTAGCGGTAGGAATTTCTTCAGGAGCCGCACTGTTTGCTGCCGCTCAATTAGCCCAACAACCTTCTAATAAGGGCAAAAACATCGTTGTCATTCTTGCCGACGGCGCCGAGCGTTATTTTTCTACTCCACTATTTGCAGACTAACGTCAAATAGCGGCCAATAACCACGTGGCTATTGGCAACCTACAAAGGTTGCCAATTATGCATTAACGCCACCAAGGTTGGTTAAAGTTCACGTCCTCGGGCGCTATTACAAATTCATATGGTGGTTCGAAAGCCTCCCAAAAGCGTTCAGCTAACGCTTCATCTAACACTTTGAACTTACCTTTGTTCGCGTATTCTTTCATCAGAGCTAAGTATGCTTCTACCGGCATTGAAGGGTTAGACTGCTCGAAAATCACTGCCCCGCCATAGGTTTTATACAGGTGTTTTTCTATTTGCCAACGCTCTACTTGCGTTAATGCAATCTCGTCAATACTAGTAATGTCTTCAGCGCTAACGCTTTCCTTTAATTCATTATTCTCTTGCTGAGCATCTTTCTTAGCAGCTACTTTCTGGTTGTTCTTTTCATATTCTGACCCAAATTTTTGCTTAAAAGCTTCCACTAAGTCCGAGTCTACCTCGATATTGTGTGTACTCGCATAGTCGCTAAGCACGCCTTCTATAATCTGGTTCGCCAGATTAATAGCTCGCATCTGAGTAACAAGCTGCGTGACGTTATCGGGCGCTTGCTTTCGAATTTTCGACATTGTGTCTTGATCGGGAGTAATGTCAGCTAGGGTAATTGGTTCACCGAAAAGCATGGCAATAGCATTATTTTGATTACTACCCGTTTGTTTGCTAACGGCGCTGCTGGCATTTTGGGTGTCTTGGGAGGTATTTTGTATTTTACTGGATGATTGCGCGAACGATGAAGAAAATATAAAAGTGGAAAGTAGAACAAAAGCGAAAAAAACACTATTCATCCTTAACATTAGCAAATCCTTTCATTAAGTTTAATACTAAAATAGTAAAGCACTTAATAGCGGGAAAACCAACTATATTAACGAATGTAGTGTTTATAAAAGAAAGAAAAACGGCGGTCTTTACAGACCGCCGTTTTTGAATTTCTTAGATGGCGTGCACGTTAGCAGCTTGAAGACCTTTTTGACCTTCTTCTACTTCAAATTCCACGCGCTGACCTTCTGGAAGAGTTTTGTAACCGTCAGAAACGAT
>Ga0209404_10000864_pt1 | contig 22621 bp, 18 predicted proteins | sample TroAtlMetagenome_2_FD_187447 | JGI IMG/M metagenome (GOLD analysis project Ga0209404, IMG submission 187447) | Marine eukaryotic phytoplankton communities from Atlantic Ocean - Tropical Atlantic ANT8 Metagenome (SPAdes) (version 2) | ecosystem: Environmental > Aquatic > Marine > Oceanic...
GTAATATTCTTGCCTGGCAGGCACCTAGTTACGAAAGCCTAATAGTGGCGCGTATCTTAACTGGCCTTGCCCATGGTGTGTTCTTTTCAATTGGCTCTACTATCGCCACCAGCTTGGTTGCTAAAGAGAAAGAAGCCAGTGCCATTGCCATTATGTTTACCGGCCTTACCGTTGCCTTGGTAACAGGTGTACCGCTTGGCACATGGATTGGACAAAGCTTTGGATGGAGAGCCACATTCTTAGTGGTATCTGCCCTAGGCACCATTGCGCTTATTGGCAGTGCGTTACTTGTGCCAAACAACTTAAAACAGAGTAAACCTGCTACGTTAAGCGAACAAATGAAAGTGTTGGTTCAGCCCCGTTTAGTATTGGTATACCTAATGACCATTCTAGGTTACGGCGGCACCTTTACCGCGTTTACTTACCTTGCGCCTATTTTGCAACAAGAATCAGGGTTTGCTCCTTCTGCAATCAGCTTGATTATGCTGGTTTACGGTATCTCGGTTGCCGTTGGAAACATATATGGCGGTAAATTAGCTGATAAAAAAGGCCCTATTCGCGCGCTCACTATTATCTTCAGCGCACTGGCCATTATTTTATTCGCCCTAACCTTCACTATGGGTCACAAAGTTGCTGCAGTAATTACTATTCTAGTGTGGGGGGCGTTTGCATTTGGAAACGTACCTGGTCTTCAAGTATATGTTGTGCAGCTTGCTGAAAAATTCACACCAAATGCGGTAGATGTTGCTTCAGGGCTAAACATTGCAGCATTCAACATTGGTATTGCGTTAGGTTCAATTGTTGGCGGTGCCATTGTTGAGGGCATGCAACTGTCTGACACAGCTTGGATAGGCGCTGCTATTTCTGTGTCTGCGTTAGTGGTAACAAGGTACAGCGGTTACTTAGATAAACGTGATGCTTCCGCTACGATAAATGCGTAAGGGCGCCATTATGACTACCAACACGTTTGATAAACTAGCAGCGCACAACTTTTCAGTAGGCGTAGAGCTTCCACTAGATAACGACTGGGCATATTTTGATGCTACAAAAGGTACGCCGTTTGGCGTACCTGATTTAACTCAACATCACAGTCGTATCCAATTGGCAGACAAATTAGGTTTTAAGGTAGCTTGGGTGCGCGATGTGCCTATATATGACCCAAACTTTGGCGATGCCGCACAAGTTTTTGAAACCTTCACTTACCTTGGCTATCTCGCAGGTATTACTGACAATATTTTACTGGGTACAGCGGCCGTCGTACTGCCCTTACGCCAACCCTGGTTAGTAAAGAAAGCCGCGGCGAGCGTACAGAAGCTTAGTGGTAACCGGCTTATTCTTGGCGTGGCAAGTGGCGACCGCCCCGTTGAATATCCGCTCTTTGGTGTCGACTTTAACACCCGGGGTGAGCAATTTAGGCAGTCGCTCGACATTGTAAAACACGGCAATGCGCAATTAACCAATGGTATGGCAGTACTTCCTAAATCGCAGCCTGAGTCATTGCCTGAATTATTCGATACGCCGCTTTACGTTGCTGGGCTTGCACAGCAAAGCCCGCAGTGGGTTGGGGAAAACATGGACGGTTGGCTCGCCTACCCAGGTACTCCAAACGATCATATAAAACGCGTAGCCTTATGGCGGGAAGTTGCAGGCAATAAACCTTACGTTAGCTTTATCCACCTCAACTTGGTTGAAGACGACGAAGCACCGATAAAACGCCACCGATTCGGGGTTGAAACTGGCGTAAACGGGCTTATCAAAGAACTTAATGCAATGAAAAGCGCGGGCGTTAACCACATTGGCCTTCACTTCAGGCGAAATACTCGACCGGTTGAAGACGCAATGCAGCGAATTGCTGAGCACGTGCTACCGCATTTTCATCAGTAACGGAAATTAACAAGGAGACATCATGCCTAACGTAAATCAGTCGCAGACTAAAATTCCTTCTCTGGGAGTAGGCACATTTCGTTTAAAAGACGAAGAAGCGTATAACAGCGTGACGATGGCGCTAGAAGTAGGTTTCCGCCACATTGATACCGCACAAATTTATGGCAATGAAGAAGCTGTGGGCCGAGCTATTAAAGACAGTGCCGTAGCACGTGAAGATTTATACGTTACCACCAAAGTGTGGAACGATAAGCTAAACAAAGCGAGCTTTATTGACAGTGTAAAGGAAAGCTTGGCGAAACTTCAGCTAGATTACGTAGACCTACTGCTTATTCACTGGCCGTCACCAGAAAACGGTGAAAGCATGGAAGAATACTTAGGTGAGCTACTAAAAGTAAAAGAGTTAGGCCTTACCAATGAAATCGGTGTTTCTAACTTTACAGTGGCTCAAGTTGAACAAGCCGTAGGTATTTTAGGTGAAGGTGTTATTGCCACTAACCAAGTTGAAGTTCATCCTTATCTGACCAATGATAAAGTGCGCGCTGTGTGTGACAAGCATGGCATTGTTGTTACCGGCTACATGCCATTTGCTGTAGGCAAAGTGTTAAAAGACGACACCATTGTTGCCATTGCAGAGAAACATGGGGTGAGCGCAGCTGAAGTGGTAGTCGCTTGGGAGCTTGCCAACGGTCTTGTCACTATTCCATCGTCTACCAAGCGTAAGAATTTAGAAACCAATTTCAAAGCACTTAACTTAACACTTGATGCACAAGACATTGCAAAAATTGACGCACTAGACTGCGGCGACCGTCAAGCTACTCCTGATTTTGCCCCTGAGTGGGATTAGAAGGCGTTATGCAAGCGAAGGTTTAGTGGTAAAAACACCCCAAGTTTTTGCTTTTGAAAACCTTAACGACGCGCTTCGTTATTCTAAAGAAGCTAAACAAAAAGCAGTGGTGACTGTTACCTAAATAAATGGGAGGCAGAGTACTTTTCTAAGGAAAAATATAAAATGTACTCTGCCCCTTTATTCGAGAAATATTTACAGCTTTATTCGGTAAAATAGTCATCCTCTCTAGCCGTTACATATATTACGGCGCAAAAAACGCACTCTCTTTTCTGGGTAAAACCAAGCTACAAGCCCTATTTTGTCTGCATTTTAGAAAATATCTTAACGATATTTTCGAAGTAGGCCTACGGTTTGCAACTTACAACTTAAGTATTAATCACATTAACTCACAAACTGAAGGGATACATTATGTTACGTTGGGCTTTAATATTTTTAGTAGTTGCATTAGTTGCAGCAGTATTAGGATTTGGTGGAATTGCTGGTTCTGCAGCGGGTATCGCCAAAATTATATTTGGTATTTTTGTCATTCTACTGATCATTTCAATTGTGATGAACATGGTCAGGGGCAAAAGTTAGCCAACCACCAATGTAAAAATTGGTTTTAGGGCTTGTAGTAAGTCTGAATTAAACAGCTATTAGTCATTTGATTAATGGCTGTTTTTTTTAGTTTTTTGCTTCATCAATGAAATTAATGGAGAACGTTATGAGTAACAAACAACTAATTACAAACGTAGGCATCGGACTTGCCGCTGCATCCGCAGGCATTCTAGCAAGAAAAACGTTACAAAAGTCGTGGGAGAAGGTGACCAATGAACCAGCCCCAAAAGACAAAGGAAGTGAAGATACAGACCTTAAAGAGGCCGTCACTTGGGCAGTAGTGTCCGGCATTGGTGCCGGTATTGCTAGAATGGCGGTGCAATATGCGCTGGATAAACGTAAATCTAAATAACGTTTAAAAATTGATATCTCTTATGAACATCTGCATTTATAAGAGGTATCAAATCGCTGGCTGGGTACGTAAAACCTGGCTGAGTACGTAAAACTAAATACATTGGGCTGAGAACATTAGGCTGAGAACATTGGGCTTAGTACATTAGGCTGAGAACACTGGCGTAAGCACAACAGTTTCTTTGCCGCTCTCAGCTTTCTATTGATACACGAGTAGAAATAACACTCTGCGTTTCTCTTCACTATTTACATTAATTTATTCACGCTTAACTATTCACCATTAACTATTTCCCACTTAGTTATTTACGCTGGACTTTGTTTATCTCCCTTCTGGTATAAAAAAACGCAATAATGGCGCTTAAAATAACGACGGTAACAATGGTGTAGAACATAGACACCATGGGATAGCCCCACTCTACAATCAGCACATAGTTTATTGAAGCAGGCACAACCAGTTGACGAGCAATGCCTAAATACATAGGAAACATGGGCTTTTGCATTGCCTGCAATATAGCCACACTTTGAAATAAAACCACGTAAGCGTAAAAAGCTAATGTATCAATTCTAAGGTAGGTTACACCTGTATTTTTAATTGCACTGTCGCTGGTAAAAAGGCTCATTGCCAATGGCGAAAGGAAATACATAATGGGAATAGACACTACCGCCATAAAGAAACCGATTAGCAACCCTTTGCGGTACGTTTCACTAACGCGGTCGTAACGGTTAACGCCCATATTTTGACCCGCTATCGCCATTACCGCACTATTTAACCCTAAAGCTGGAAGCAACAACACTTGCTCTAGGCGCAGCCCAACGGTATACCCTGCCACATATTCACTCCCAAATTGACCAATAAGCGCAACGGTAATAAACCCACCTAATATGATGGTGAGCATATTAAAGCTAGCGGGCAGTACTTGTTTAAGTAACGCCTGCCAGCGTTCTTTATCAAAGGCTGGCATAACCGATATGTTTAACCGCTTCATCAGCACACGGAACAAGTAAAACGCAGTGGCAAACTTGATTACCACAGTGGCCAGCGCTATACCGCTTACCCCTAAATCGAGAAAGAAAGTAAAGAATGGGTTGAGCCCAAAATTCGCGAAAAAACCAATCATGAGTGCGTTTCGGTTAGATTTTGTATCGCCTAGCGCCATTAGTGCACCCGCAGCACCGAAAGATAAAATGAAACCTACCGACCCTGCCAGCGTTACCCATAAGTACTCCATTGCAAGGGGTTCAATGTGAGATTCTGCGCCAAGCAACACAACAAGAGGCTGTGCAGCAAAGTAACCTATCACACAAGACAACGCGCTAAAGGCGATGGCAAGGCCACTAACATTATCTAGCCACCCTTTTACTTCATGGGTTTCCCCTCTTCCGGCGCCCGGTGCGATCATTGCCGATGCCCCAGTTTGAATGCCAATGCCAATAGATAGCAGTAAGAAGAAAACGCTGGATGCAATTGATAAACCAGCGAGGGCATTGTCTGATAAATACCCAGCAAACCAAATATCAGTCAAGTTATACAATGTATTAAAAATCATGCCCGTTGATGCAGGGATAGCAAGCCGCACCATGTGGGCGATAATAGAGCCTTCCGTTAACGATGGTTCAGATTTGGTTACTTCTTGCATCACGCTTCCTCGGCTACAACGAATACCCGCAACAACATACCGATTTTTAAGCCCACTGGAAAAGTTTTCTTGTGAGAAAGCGGTTAAGAGTGGAGTCAGGGTACTTTTAAAGAGTAATGCACTCTACCCTTTTACTTCAAAGCTAGTTTACTACACTGGTTTTCCCTATACTTTCGCAAACTGTTGAAAAAAGGAACAAGGAATGTATCGATTTGGAATTGTGGGCGCAGGTATGATTGCAGATTTTCATGCTCAGGCCATTCAAGCTATACCCAACGCACAGCTAACAGGAATTTATTCACGTTCAGTTGATAAAGCGAATACGTTCGCTCAAAAACACAATTGCACACCTTTTGACGATTACACCTCTTTTATAAACTCTCCCGATATTGATGTGATTACTATCTGCACGCCCTCAGGTTTTCACTTAGAGCCTATAGCCGCTGCGGCAAAGGCCGGTAAACACATTATTTGCGAAAAGCCCCTTGAAGTTACCACTCAACGAGTGGATGAAATGATAACCGTATGCGCTGAAAACAATGTGATGTTGGCGGGCATTTTCCCCCGACGTTTCAATGCATCATCGCAACTACTAAAAGCGGCTTTAGACCAAGGGCGCTTTGGCAAGATTGCCATGGCCGATGCTTATATTAAATGGTGGCGTACTCAAGAATATTATGAAAGCGGCGCTTGGCGTGGAACTTGGAAGCTAGACGGCGGAGGCGCCTTGATGAACCAATCAATCCATACCATCGATTTATTGCTTTATGTAATGGGCGACGTTAAATCCGTAAGGGCAGAAACGAGACTAGTTGCTCATAAGGGAATAGAAGTAGAAGATGTGGGTATTGCCATGGTGGAGTTTGAAAGTGGCGCATTGGGTGTAATTCAGGGCTCAACAGCGTGCTGGTCTAAAAACGGACACCCCGCAGAAATACAGATTACAGGCTCTCAGGGTTCTGTATTCATGAGCGATGATAAATTCCGACTATGGGAATTTGCTAATGAAAGTGAGCATGACAATGAAATAAGGCAGCAATATGGCCTTGATGAGAGTGAAGCCGGAGCAGGAGCTGCCGACCCTTCAGCCATTGATTTTGTTTGGCACCAAAGAAATTTCGAAGACGTGTTGAAGGCACTTGAGAGTGGTACTACCCCATTGGTTGACGGTTTCGAAGGTCGCCGCTCTATTGCATTGCTTAACGCCATCTATCGTTCAGCAGCAAAAGGTGGTGAAAAAGAATTCGTTTTATAAGAATGGGGTCTATTGTTTTATAACAATAGGGGTCAGAGTACTTTTATATGAATTAAGTACTCTGACCTTACAATGCTGCCCTCTTCAATTCCAAACGGAGACTGATTGACGGAGTAATTGAAGGAACGTACTCTGACCTTACAATGCTGCCCTCTTCAATTCCAAACGGAGACTGATTGACGGAGTAATTGCAGGAACGTACTCTGACGTATCAACACGTAATGGAATACTTAGATGAAAACAATCAAGATAATTACCTCTCTCGCGCTCTCTATTTGCGTAGCTTCATTGTGGGGCTGTGCAAAGCCTGAAACTTCGGCGTCAAACATCCCCTCAACAAAAGACTCAACGGAAGCCGAGCTTTTACGCACCGGCCTTGCAGAGCGAATTCGTATTGAAGGGCAAGAGGTTGATTTTCAATCTCTAGCGCAGCGGCAAGCCCTTTATAATGTGCCAGGGGTTTCTGTCGCTTATATGAAAAATGGGCAGCTAGCTTGGACGTTAGAACATGGCGTTAAAGATGTAGCCTCTGGATTAGTTGTTGATGAAGATACAGTATTTCAGGCCGGTAGCATTTCTAAACCCGCCTTTGCCACGGTACTGATGAAATATCGCCAAGATAACCCGCTAGATTTAGATGCAGACGTAAACAACTTACTCACCAGCTGGCAACTCCCAGAACATGAATGGACTGGACAAGAGGTGGTTTCATTACGTAGGTTGTTGAGTCATACCGCTGGCACTACAGTGCATGGTTTCCCGGGTTACGCGGCCGGTGAACCGGTGCCTACTTTGCAGCAAGTGTTAGATGGTGTGGAGCCTGCTAATACCAGCGCGGTAGTGGTTGACCTTCGACCCGGCACGCAAATGCGCTATTCAGGTGGTGGTACTACGCTCGCTCAACTTACCTTACAAGACATAGCCAACGAATCCTTGCCGACAATGGCACAACGGCTTTTGTTTAAGCCGTTAGGTATGTCGCGCTCTGGTTTCGAACAGCCCATATCGCCTAAGTTATCGAACAATATGGCTACGCCCTACAATGATGACGGTAGCCCAGTAGAAGGTGGCGCTCATACTTATGCGACGCTTGCAGCTGCGGGCATGTGGAGTACACCATCAGATATGTTGAAAATGGCAAGCGGCGTACGTAGCGCATATTTAGGGTTAGAAACTGATTGGATAACGAAGGCTACTGCACAAGAAATATTAACCAATAATACGCCAAGCAATAAAGCGCCCAATGTAGGAATAGGCTTTTTTATCAATATGGATGAAGACGGTGAAATTGTTGGCTTTGGGCATGGCGGCGCAGATAAAGGTTTTATGTCGCAGTTATATATTGAGTTAGATACCGGCAACGGCTACGCCATCATGACTAACGGCGATAACGGTAGCCAGTTAATTAGCGAATTAGAAGTTCGCCTAAAAGAAGCGCTGGATGTGGGGTACTCGCAAGCTGAAGTTAAACCTTTAGTGCCAATCAGCCAAACACAGCTGAGTAAGTATATAGGTATTTACGTGGTAACAGACCCTGTTGATGTTGAAATGGTATTGCAGGAAGCAAAAAACGGCTTCTTGCTTAATGCTTTACCGTACATTGAAAATGAAAGGTATTTTCATGAGGGTGATGGCCGCTTTTTTGCAAAGAACGGCAGTAGTATTAGCTTTGAGATTGACGACAACGGAATCGTTAAGACGATTGTGATGGATGGTGGCGGTATTCGGGGTGAGCGGAAAGAGTAGTTGGTAGAATTGTGGTAAAGATAACAGGAATGGCTTTCTGTTTTTAAGTAATAGAAAAATTTGGCATACGTAACGCTACATGAATTCGAACAAAAAACTGTCTAGTAAAATCTGGTCGATTCATTCAACAAAAACAAGAGATCTTGGGTAAATAGCCAATCATTTTTAGACTGGTATATCATTTAGAACTGCATAAAAAAGCCCACTAAAAAGTGGGCTCAAAAATACCTAGGAGTCAGCTCCTGGAAAAGAACAATTAAAATTGTGAATAGAGACGATTAAAAATCAAAAAGTTACAAAGTTTTTTATTACAATCAAATCTGTGAATGAACGGCAAGTTTAATTTAAGAGTCTGTTTCGTAATTACAATTAAGTTTGTGAATACATTACGGACATGTAGTGCGGACTGAAAATATCAAATTTTATTGCGATAAATGAAATAAATTCGCGCGTATTATTTACGCAAATTACTGCCATTAGAAATAGACTTTGCTTTTGAAGCAACTCCATAAAAGCAGATTTTAAGGCTAATTCACTTTTTAATAAATTCGTGTTTTATTGCATATTGTTTCAACCAAACTTAGATTAACTGGTTACTAAAGCTAGAGAATTTCGATATATTCGAGTCTGGACCACGTTGATTATTAAACTAAAAACCATATTTAAAATCAACATGATATAGTTCATAAACGCTCATTAAATATGAGATTAAATACCCCATATCTTCCTAATAATAGTTCAGACGGAGCTTGTTTATGACAAAGCCATATAGAGTTTTATCAATAGATGGCGGTGGTATCCGAGGCCTTTACTCAGCTTGCGTTTTGCACGGTTTAGCACAGCGAGTTGCTAGGACTAACTGCAATGCAACCGAAAATAATCTTGATGTCGGTGGTGCTTTCGATATGTTAGTGGGAACTAGTACTGGTGCCATATTAGCGACAGCTCTATCTGCGGGAAAATCACTGGAAGAAGTTATAGCCCTTTATAAATTTAAAGCTAAAGATATTTTTCCGAGTCCAGTTCCAACAAATACGTCTAAAATAGCACTTGTTAGTTGGATGTTGAGGCATATGAGCAGACCTTCGGGCTCAGCTGAAAAACTTAAAGAAGAATTAGTAAAAGTTTTAGGCTCCGAAACTGTAGCGGAAATGTACAACAGAAGAAAGATTGCGCTTTGTATACCAACAATAGACGCAGAAACTCAAAAAGCCTGGGTCTACAAAACTCCGCACGACCATAAAACACAGCGTCTACAGCGTGATAACAATTATCAACTAGTAGATCTGTGTATGTCTTCATCAGCCGCGCCAATTGTATTTCCGGTTCATAAAGTAGAAGATCCAAACAGTGCTACGCATAACTACAATTGGTTTGTGGACGGCGGGCTTTGGGCTAATAACCCGATAATGGTTGCGCTAGTGGAAGCTTTGACTTTTGCTCCAGACGATAGTCCTATCGAAATTATATCTATCAGCACGTGCCCCCCCTTTAAGGCTCCACCTTTAAATAGTAATGACGCACATCGGGGTATTAAAGATTGGAAAGCAGGATTAGGTATGATGGAGATTGGCTTAGACGCCCAATCCTCAGCGTATTCTTATATGGCCAAAGCTTTGACAGACAATTTAGGTGATCGAGTTAAATATGTTCGGCTATCAGATCCCCTCGTTGATGAAAATATATCTCATCAGTTGACGTTGGATAACCCTTCTCCAAGCGCCATAGAGGCATTAGTAAAATTAGCTTCACGAGCAGTGGATCTTAATATTAGTGAAGCGACAACCGGCGAAAAATCAAAATCATTAATCATGGATGTATTTTCTAACTTAAATACCATCACAAATAAACCAACCAAATAAGGAATGTTAGGATGTTTGATTGTTCAATTGAAATCGGTAAGTTCCACAACAGCAAAGTGTCTTTAGGCAAAGAAGATCGTGATTTAATGAAAACTCGACGGGATGCAAACAGAAAGCGATTAAAAACAGGCTTGGAACAAAATAATTATCCGTTACATTATGGCTGCCATACACAAGGCTCCTATGCTATGAAGACGATGATTCAAGATGATAACAATGATTACGACATTGATGATGGCATCTATTTCAAAAAAGAAGATCTCGTTGGCCCTAAAGGTGCTGATTTGTCACCATTGCAAGTGAGACAAATGGTTTGTGATGCTCTCTCTACTTCAAGTAACTTTAAAACTCCTCCGACGGTTTTAAAAAATTGTGTGCGAGTACATTACAACGAAGGCCACCATGTAGATATGCCAGCCTATAGAACCATTGAAGAAAAGGACTTTTGGACCGGCAAAATAAATGTTACTCACGAGCTAGCTAGTTCATCATGGAAACAGTCAGATCCCAAGGAAGTGACTCTCTGGTTCAAAGCTAAAAATATAGAATTAAGTCCAGATTCAACTAGTAGCAACGGCGGGCAGTTTAGAAGAGTTGTGCGTTTACTTAAATGTTTCGCAAAAAGTAGAGCTTCATGGAAAGCAAGTACTGCCTCCGGGTTTATGATTACTAAACTTACCGAGGAGTGCTTCGAGGGAAGTAATGGAAGAGATGATGTGGCGCTAAAAAATACGATTAATAATATGATCTCTAGACTAGACTACGATCAAGTTATAGTGCATCCAATATTAGATGGCATAACATTGACAAATGATACTGACGGGCGTCCAAACTTTTTTAAAACTAAGCTAAAAGAAAATATTGGCTATTTAGATGTATTAGAAGAAGACACATGTACTTTTGAACAAGCCATGAAAGCTTGGGACAAATTATTTAATATCTCTTGGTTTTCAGAACAAAATAATACGGATAATAAAGTTGCAGTAACGTCTCCCAATAAAGCAGTGAGAAAACACGGCGGAGGAAGATACGCATAATAAAAATGACTTTTTTAAACCAAGTTCGCGCAAGCGCAATAGAATTGATCAATGACTCATTTCCATCTGCTCAACAATTAAGCAAACATGAATTGGACGAAAAAGATGGCTATGTAGCAGGGTGGAGCTTCCCTAGCCCCGTTGAGGAGGTCTCAAAGTTTTGGTTATTGATTGACGCAGAGTTTCCCTATTCAGTACCTAGAGTAGTTATTAAGGGTACTTCAGAAGCAATGTTATGGCCTCATGTCGAAAGTGACGGCAGGCTATGTTTGTCTGGTGACAACGCCTCTATAGCAACTCATGAAATAAAGCTAATATTAGATCATGTTTTGCATGAAGCTTGCTGTCTACTGAAAGAAAACTCTGAAGGATTAAATACTGAAGATTTTGTAGACGACTTCAATGCTTATTGGCTTAGGTCGTTTGATGAAGCAACTACCACAACTAGGACACTTCTAGAGACCACCGAATCAAGTATATTTGTGCGAGCTTGGCATGGTAAATCATTTTATTTTGTCGCAGAAAATAATGAAAAAATTAACAATTGGCTTAAGAACTATTTAGGAAAGATAGAAAACCCTACGATTAATGAAGCAGCATTGATATGGTTAAAGGAACTGCCCACTCCAGCTAAATATCCATCGACCGCTAGGGAAATACGAATATATATTAAAAATTTCTCGATTGGTGGTCTTCCTATTTTCGACAAACTAATTACTGCTGAACCAAACAGAAGTGTAATTATTCTCATGGGTAAAACTGCAAAGGGAGAAATTAAATCGTTTGGTATTGAGTTAAGAAAACCATCGCGAATAGTTCAAGGAAATAGAAAAAAGGATCTCCCATATAACAAGGGATTTAGAAAAGGAAAAGTACCTGCCACAATCATCACAAATCATTACAAAATTAGAAAAACAACTGTAAAGGATGTTAATTCTTGTTCTTCACGGCTTCCCGCTAACATTTCATCAGTTTTAAGCAAAAAATCTGTTGCTATAGTGGGTTGTGGCTCGTTAGGGTCTTTTGTGGCTATGCAGTTAGCTCAATCAGGGGTTAGAAATTTACATTTGATTGATTTCGATAAAATGAACTGGGAAAACATATGCAGGCACGTTTTGGGAGCGGAATCTATAGGTAAATTTAAGGCTGAGAGCTTGCAAACGCTTATAAAGCAACGCATCCCACAAATGGAATCAGTAGATAGTACAAACTCTAGTATATTAACGGCATATGCAAATAATGCCGAATTGTTTAACGATATCGATTTGATTATTTCTTTAACAGGTGATTGGAATAGTGAATCAGCCTTGAATGATCTCCAACAAGCTGGCGAAATTACATGCCCAATAATGTACGGTTGGATGGAAACAAGAGCAGCAGCAACTCAAGTAGTATTAATGAACAAAGATAATGGTTGTCTTCGATGTGGATTTGACGATACGGGGGCTCCTTTAAACTCAGCTACCTTATGGAGTTCAGATGAAGTAAATTCTGTATGTGGAGGAGGCGCAAGTATTTATGGCTCAGTTGAATTGTCAAATGCTTCATCACTTGTTTCATCACTCGCAATCGACTATTTGACAAACGCCCTTGAACTTCCAGTTTGGCGAACATGGTTGGGGCCTAAACACCATATCTATAGCAATGGTGGATTATGGAACCCTACTTGGATAAAAAGGTATGGAGACCCTTTTTCTGGTGGTAGGTTAGTCGCAAATAAGTGGCCATCAAGAGTTGATTGTTTGTGTAATAGGAGAGTCTAGATTGGAGTTTATCGACCTAACATCAGGTCATACTATTAAGTTGTCTGCTCCCGTAGTCGCTCACTTTAAGGAGCATATGCAAGTCAATGAAAAAGACAAAGAAGCCGGCGGTCAGTTATTCGCTAGAGTTGAGGGTTCCCAGTGGTTTATAGAAAGGGCTTCAGGCCCATTTAGACAAGATACTCGATCACGATTTGGTTTTAAGCCAAATAGAAAACGTGAACAAAAAGAGATCGATCTTGCGTTTGAAAATGGACTACATTTTGTAGGTGACTGGCATTCTCATCCAGAACCCGTTCCAACACCCTCTGGTCAAGACCGATGTTCCATTTTAGACCTATTCAAAAACTCAGAGCATCAACTTGAAGGTTTTCTTATGATTATTGTTGGTAATAATTCTATTAGCGACCTTTGGGTTTCATTGCATTCGACATCAAGCCCAGAAACTAGATTAATCTTAAAGCAATAATCGAATTAAATTTGCCCGCGTGAATTTGGACTTCGACAATGAGGATGAAGGTCATTCTAATCCCCTCCGCCTACTTCACGGTATAGCAGCAGGCAGTACGCTATAAAGCTACTCTTTATCATGCTTGAAAAGCCAGCTGTAGCTTGCTCTGCATTCTTGCTGAAAATCACCGCGATGGTATTCCGGGTGCTCAGCCAACGCTTGTAAAATACAGTTTTTATGTTTATGAGACTGAGCGTTAAAACGCATCTGATGCCGTTTTTCCACTAGACCAGGATGTTGAGAAAGCACCTGTTCTGCCGCTCCCACAGAATAATCGACCTCATTGGCGATTTGCTGCGTTTTAACACCATCTTTCAACAGCCCAACAATCAAGGCTATATCTGCACCAAATATTCGCTTGGCCCGTGGGCAAGTTTTTTCACGTAGATAACGCTTCGCTTACATTGCTTAGATACGACTCGTAATGACTTTCCTTGTTTAAGCAAACGTACGATGTCAGCATCTGTTTCGCCCTCATTCAAAACGTTGGCACCTACACGGTCGGGGGTAACACATTCACAAGGCTTGTATTCAGAGAACTCCCGCCATGAATGCCATAACATGCCAATGAGCAATAAATGTTTTAACGGATGAAACTGGGCGCGCTTGGCCCTAAATAGGGTTTCTGGATAACTACTATCTAGCAATAACCGTTGAACCGCAGGCGAGGCGCTCGTTACCCAATATACACATAATGCCTGGCGCAGTTTATCTTGCCGAATGGCATCAATGTGTGATGCAAACCCTGTCTCTACCAGCCGCTCACGATAACGAGTCGTTATATGTTGATAAGCGAGTAAAGAGGTCCTGCTACGCCATACATCATCCACTAAGCTTGTAAGTTGAACATCCACGTACTCCAATACACCATCGTGTTGAAGGTTTATTTGACTCGGCAGAATCAAGGCTCTGCGCTGCACGGGCACCTCAAATAGGGGTTCGCTGTGCTTTAGGCAAACCAAGCACCCAAGCAATTGATGTTGCACATGCCACCAAGCACGCCCGACCGTTTTAGCATCGCTTTCAACACAAGCTGGGCAAGCTCTTAATACCGTGCCACTGTTTACCCTATTGGCTACCAGCGACATTCGAGAATGTAAATTGCTGGCACGTCCCGTTTCAAGGTTAGCGAATGCGCTGGAATAGGTTTTGCGGTGAAGAAAAGGAGCGACTACGAGTCTGCTTCTGAGTATATAACGAAATAATCATCATTCCGGCATTGTGAAACCCAATCCCAGTACGCTCGGAATAATTAATGAGGAATAAAAAAGGCGAACCATGAAGGTTCGCCTTTCTCATATCTAGCTATTCACAAATTTAATTGTATTCACAAACTTAATTGTGAATGGCAGCTACTAAAAATCAAAAAGTTATAAAACTGCTTTTTACAATCAAACTTGTGAATAAACAGTAAGCTCGGCTTCAATATCAGTTTAATTTTACAATTAAATTTGTGAATGAAATGATTATTGGTTATACGTTTCAGCGAACCTGCCTAGCAGGCTAATGCTGTTAAATCACCACTAATAGTATGAAACATCAATATTGAAGTCATCGCTCGTCTGCTTGATGGCTATTCTGCCAACTGACTTTCTATCAGTATAATAATTTCCCGACAGTTCTAAATGTTCACTTTGCTCAGTTTTAACTAATCTAATATCGAAAAGGGTTGACCCATTGTATGAAGGCCAGCTCGGATTTTTTGGAGTAGAACGATATACATAATAAAGCTTTTTTTGCCCCTGCTCTAGAGTTGGTGTTGTTTCAAGAGTAATAGACTTCGTTGTCTCACCATGCATATCAATTTGTGTACTAAGGAGCGACTGTCGAATGACTGCCCTCACAGGCAAAGTATTTCCATTTTCAAGCGTTACTACCCCTTCCCAAGTTCCATTTAAATCAGGAAACGACGATCTGTCTATTCGACATTTAAAAGCCCAAAGTTTTCGGGATATGTAGGGAGAGAGAAGTATTAAAATGATTGCGGTGCTGACAATTGATGAAATAGTGACAATTTTGAATAAAGAAAAGTCTGGAAGCCAGTATTCTTGGATAAAGGAATATGCACTAATACTTATAGCTATAGTTAGTAGGGCTGTATATCTAACTAAAAGATCAAATCGAACAATTCTGAACAAGCTCTTGCCTACCCTTTTAAGTCAGTATAAAAGCGTAGACAATTTTTACCGTCACTTTTTGCCATCATTAGAGCCACATAGGACTCCCTTAATGTACTTCCAACACCAGCTGAATAAGTAAACTCGGAATAAGAAAGCGCAGATACTGAATCAAAAATAGTTAAAAAGTCGACGTCTTTGTCAATACACCCTGCGACACCATCTGCTGCACTAAAGATCACGTCAAAGCCCGTCTCTTTTAGCAAGTTCGATACATCAAGAGTTGATTTTTCCAACAAAACACTCAGCTTACCAAGTTCAGATGGGGCGTTATTCAGATAATGAAGAGTGATCTTTCGACCAATATCATCTGCATCAATAGTTAGATACTTCAATTTATTCCTAAAATTGTTAATTACTTCATATTGAGAATATCAGTTACTTGAATAATAAAGCAATCCACTGAACCACTATTTGAGCAATGATTTAAAAAAGTTTCAGTCTCTTCACTGGTAAGTTCGATACCTGACGATTTCAATATCGCAGGCGTTTTGACACTTCAATTATATGCACGATTAGCCAGTAGAAGCCTGTGAAACAATCGTGCTTGCAGCTATATTCTATATCTTATTAGACTGAAAAATTTTGCTATTAATTGTTTTCACAGGTCTAGCTACAGTGACTTCAAGAATGGAACAATCGGAGTCGTAAGGGCGGGTTAACCTATCGAAAGTTGCAAAGCCACCTAAGCATATTTACTTTTAAGCCCAACTTTTTCTAGTGCGGCTTCATCTAGTCTTAACCTTACTTCACTCAAATCAGATAAAAATTTTCTTTTGCAATAACTGGTGTGAATTATAGGCATCTAGGCCATATGGATTTAGAATCTTATAGATGGATTTGGCCAGATCGGTTACTTCACTATGTAATATTACCAATGCCTCAACCTTCTCTTCAGAATCAAATACTCGCCTACTACCATCTGGTACTAATATTAAATTACGAAGTTCAGGGGAAACAACGAGTAACGACAGATGCGCTCTTAGTTTTTCAATGAGTGTTAGTGGAAGATATGATGGACAATATAGCTCTTCATTCATATCGTAGACAATTGCGGTGACATCGTAGCTTGACAAGTTTTTGGCCACACGTTTTTTGTAGTCTGGCATATCAGCAATAAGATTTTTCATAAGCCGAACAACTTTCTTTAGATTACCTGAATACAAAGTATCCTTGTCGTTGACTAGTTTAATGTGAAGGAAAGGTTGATTACTAATGAGCTTATGGTCGCCTTTATGGTAAATTTCAACACCTTTATAATGCTTTGCTCGCGTTCGCTGATAGTCATGGCTGTGATACCAGCAGCCTGGGACGATATCTACTTTACGTTTTAAGCTGCCACCACTCAGAGCTATTGATTTGTTGCCGGTGCAATCCACATCAGCCTGATAGTATCTGGATGTTAGTTTGGCTTCTGACTGCTGGCGGAGCTCTCTTATAATATCAATCATGGGACGGTTGTCATGTGCTATACACGCCGAGCCGTCAATTTTGGGAGTTCGAACAAGTACAATATCAGACTTCAGTATTAACATATCCACATCTGAATGACCTTCGATGTGAATATCCAAAGCTACTGAGCCTTGAATTTCTCTTTCTGCACTAATACCAGAAGTACCTAGCATGCTAATCAGTGTATCGGCAACTCGTTCACCCTCATCGATAGATATCTGAGTTGAACGACTATCGACAGCGGCCATAGCACCAATTACGTATTTTACTGGAGCACTTTCGGACAGCTCTTCATAATTTTCTTTGGTACGAACATCGATTGATTTAATTATTGATAGATTATTGTCGAGTAGCGCTCTTTCTCTCGTTCCTTGACGCCTATCTTTTAAACTTTTCAGCCTATTTTCGAAATTAATCAACGGATGTTCCTCGTGAGTTCCATTTTGCCGAATGTTCTTCTGCCGTTACTATTAAAATAAGCTGCCGTTGCAAATTCCAAAGACTTATCAATCAGCAATTCACAATATCCTCTATGTGAATAGAGTTCGTGTGATTGCTCTATGTTGGGATTGTTACTGTAGCTATAACTCAGACGCCAACCAGCTTGACTGCCGTTAGCTTTTGCTAATGTTGCGGTGTAACTTTCACTGATACTATTTTCTGTTTTTAAGCATATAACTATTTTTTCCCAAGTTTGTTCAATATCAATTTCAGCATCCCACTGATATTTAATTTCCCCATTCTCGGTCAATGTTGCTCCTGCAACTTTCCACAAACCACTAAGGTTTGGAATTTTAAAGAAGGGAATTTTCCATGCAAATTTATTAAACAACCAGTGCAAGCCGAAATAGACTACACCAGTGGTAACAGCAACTCCGGTTATTGCCTGAAATCCAGTTAATTCATACACCCAAGATATTAGACTAGATATTGCGCCAGTTAGGATTACGGATGCTATTCCCAACCAGCGACCAATGGATGCTCTATTATGTCCAAATACAGCGTAATCGTGCATAAGCGCCTCTTTTTGTTGATTGTCTAATATTTGTACCGCGAGGTTCATTTTCAATACTAGAAAGGAAAAAATTTATAATATAGGGGGATTTAAATTAAATGGAGTAACTCATTTTTCGCCAGTTTAGTGAAACTATTAAGTCAGTTTTAAGCCGAAAGCTAACCTCACCTCAAATTATCAGACAATCTCCAATTGTGTCTGCAAAACGATCATATTACCCGCCTTCTACTTCTCGGTACAGCATCAGGCATTACAATGTAAAGCCAATCTTTATCATGCTTGAAAAGCCAGCTGTAGCTTGCTCTGCACTCACGCTGAAAGTCACCGCGATAATATTCAGGGTGTTCTGCCAATGTTTGTAAAATACAGCTTTGATGTTTATGGCACTGCGCGTTAAAACGCATTTGATGCCGTTGCTTCACAAGGCCTGGATGTTGAGAAAGCACCTGCTCTATCGTCCCCACAGAATAATCGACCTCATTCGCGATTTGCTGCGTTTTAACACCATCTTTTAGCAGCCCAACAATCAACGCTATATCTGCACCAAATATTCGCTTAGCGCGTGTTTTAACGGGGATATTGTTTTGTAAGGCGAGCTTTTTCACGTAGATAACGCTTCGCTTACATTGCTCTGATACGGCTCGTAATGATTTTCCTTGTTGAAGCAAATACAGGATGTCGGCATCTGTTTCGCCTTCATTCAAGGCGTTAACACCTGCACACTCAGGGGTAACACATTCACATGGCTTGTATTCGCAAAACTCACGCCATGAATGCCACAACAAACCGATAAGTAATAGATGTTTTAACGGGTGAAACTGGGCCCGCTTGGCCCTGAATAGGGTTTCTGGATAACCACTATCTAGCAATAACTGCTGAACCGTAGGCGAAGCGCTCGTTGCCCAATATGCACGTAATGCGTGGCGCAGTTTATCTTGGCGAATAGCACCGATGTGTGACGCAAAACCCGTCTCTACTAACCGTTCACGGTAGCGACTCGTTATGTGTTGATAAGCGAGATAAGAGGTACTGTTACGCCATACATCATGCACTAAGCTTGTAAGTTGAACATCCACGTTCATCAGAATTTCATTGTGTTGAAGGTTTATTTGGCTTGGCAAGATTAAGGCTCTGCGCTGCACGGGCACCTCAAGTAGCGGTTCGCTGTGTTTTAGGCAAACCAAGCACCCAGGCAGTTGATGTTGCACATGCCACCACGCACGCCCGACCGTTTTGGCGTCGCTTTTAACACATGCTGGGCAAGCTCTTAATACCGTGCCACTGTCTATCCTATTGGCTACCAGCGACATTCGAGAATGTAAATTGCTGGCACGTCCCGTTGCAAGGTTAGCGAATGCGCTGGAATAGGTTTTGCGGTGAAGAAAAGGAGCGACTACGAGTCTGCTTCTGAGTATATAACGAAATAATCATCATTCCGGCATTGTGAAACCCAATCGCAGTACGCTCGGAATAATTAATGAGGAATAAAAAAGGCGAACCATCTCTGGCTCGCCTTTCTCATATCTAGCTATTCACAATTTTAATTGCAGCTAGTCAGCTCCCCTACCCCTCAATATAACTCTCTATACTAGGGCAAGAACAAATCAAATTACGGTCCCCGAATACATCATCAATACGGTTAACCGACGGCCAGAATTTGTTTCTGTGTACTTCTGGTACTGGGTACGCCGCTAGGTTGCGGTCGTAGCTGCGGTTCCAGTCGTTGTCACAAATATCGGCTAGGGTATGTGGTGCATTGTGTAGTGGATTGTCGGTAGCATCCCACTCGCCGCTTTCTACTTTCGCAATTTCTTGGCGAATGCTGATCATGGCATTTACGAAGCGGTCTAGCTCGTACTTAGCTTCCGATTCAGTTGGCTCAATCATTAGCGTGCCCGCTACTGGGAAGCTCATGGTTGGCGCATGGAAACCGTAGTCGTTTAAGCGTTTCGCTATGTCTACTTCGGTTACACCGCTGGCTTCTTTTAATGGGCGCAGGTCAATAATACATTCATGCGCTACGCGGCCGTTTTGGCCTTTGTACAATACGTTGTAATGCCCTTCTAAGGCATTAGCTACATAGTTGGCGTTAAGTATGGCTACTTCAGTTGCCTTACGTAGGCCAGCCGAGCCCATCATTTTAATGTACATGTAGCTTATTGGCAGAATAGACGCACTGCCCCATGGTGCTGCTGAAACCGCACCGCAGTCTTTACCGGCTGTTTCAATATTCACTACCGTGTGGTTTGGCAAGAAAGGCGCAAGGTGCGATTTCACTCCAATAGGCCCCATACCTGGGCCGCCACCACCGTGTGGAATACAGAAAGTTTTGTGTAGGTTTAAGTGCGATACGTCTGAACCAATAAACCCAGGTGAAGTAATGCCCACCTGCGCGTTCATGTTCGCGCCATCCATATACACTTGGCCGCCGTACTGGTGCACAATTTCACACATTTCACGAATGGTTTCTTCGTACACACCGTGGGTAGATGGGTAGGTGATCATAGCGCACGATAAGTTATCGCCCACTTCTTCGGCTTTCTTGCGAAGGTCGGCAATGTCTACGTTACCGTTGTTGTCGCACTTCACTACCACTACGTTTAGGCTAACCATTTGCGCAGATGCGGGATTAGTACCGTGTGCTGAACTTGGAATTAAGCATACGTTTCTGTGCCCTTCACCGCGGCTTTCATGGTAACGCTGAATGGCCAATAAGCCTGCGTATTCACCTTGTGCACCTGAGTTAGGTTGCATAGAAAGGTTGTCGTACCCAGTCACATTAATTAACCACTCGGCTAGTTCGGCAATCATTTCTTGATAACCGGTCGCTTGATTTAGTGGTGCAAACGGGTGAATTTGGCCAAACTCTGCCCAAGTTACGGGAATCATTTCCGCAGTAGCGTTTAGCTTCATGGTGCACGAACCCAATGAAATCATTGAGTGGTTCAAGGCTAAATCTTTATTCTCTAGGCTTTTAATATAACGCAGCATTTCAGTTTCTGAATGGTACTGGTTAAACACTTCGTGCGTAAGAATATCGCTAGTGCGTAATAAGTTTTCTGGAATAGCGTTAGTAGGCTGCGTGGTAACTTCGGCATCTAGCGCTTCTACGCTTAGGCCGTGATCGCTGCCTAGAATAACGGTAAACAAAGTAGCAATGTCTTCACGGGTAGTAGTTTCATCAAGCGAAACCCCTACAGCGCCTTCTAAATCGGCACGTAGGTTTAGGCCGTGTTCGTAGCCTTTGTTTAGTACAGCGTCTTTGTTATCTACCAATACGGTTAGGGTATCGAAGTAGGTGCTGTGCTTAAGGGCAGCGCCTTTTTTCGTTAGCCCTGTCGCTAAAATACTGGTTAAGCGGTGTATGCGCTGGGCAATGGTTTTTAAGCCTTTAGGGCCGTGGTATACGGCGTAAAAGCTGGCCATGTTAGCTAGCAATACTTGCGCGGTACAAATGTTCGAGTTAGCTTTTTCACGGCGAATATGTTGCTCACGCGTTTGCAGCGCCATACGCAGTGCTGGGCGGCCTCGGGTGTCTTTACTTACGCCAATAATACGGCCAGGCAATGAACGCTTGTAGCTGTCGCGTGTTGCGAAGAATGCGGCATGTGGGCCGCCGTATCCCATTGGCACACCAAAGCGTTGTGCGCTACCTAGGGCAACGTCTGCGCCTAGTTCACCGGGCGATTTTAACATTACCAAGCTCATTAGGTCGGCGGCTACTGCCACTATGCCTTTCTTCGCTTGTACTGCAGCAATAATATCGGAAATGTCGGTTACTTCACCGGTGGTGCTTGGATATTGCAACAACGCACCAAATACATCGTGATTTGCCGCATCGCTTGCTGGGCCGGTAATAATACCAAAACCAAACATTTCAGCGCGTGTAGCTACTACATCGTGGGTTTGTGGGTGTACGTCATCAGCAATAAAGTAGCTGCTGGCTTTTTTGTTTTTAGATACGCGTTTAGCCAATGCCATGGCTTCAGCTGCTGCGGTGCCTTCATCAAGTAATGAAGCAGACGCTAGCTCTAACCCGGTTAAATCAATGGTCAACTGTTGAAAGTTTAAAATGGCTTCCAAACGGCCTTGGGCAATTTCTGGCTGGTAAGGCGTGTATGCTGTGTACCAACCTGGGTTTTCTAACACGTTGCGTAAAATAACATTGGGTACGTGGGTATCGTAATAACCCATACCAATAAACGAGCGATTAACCGTGTTTTTGCCAGCCACTTTTTTCAATGCTGCTAATGCATCTACTTCGGTTGCCCCTTCGCCTACTTTTAACGGCTCAGGTAGCGCAATGCCAGCCGGTACGGTTTGCGCAATTAAATCGTCTAACGATGTTGCGTCAATAGCCGACAGCATTTGTTGAATTTCTTCTTCGCCTGGGCCTACGTGGCGGCGAATGAATGCGTCTTTTTGCTCTAGTTGAGCTAATGTAGGAGAAGTATTCGACATAACGTTGTTAAGCACTCGCAATG
>Ga0209404_10000865_pt1 | contig 22593 bp, 34 predicted proteins | sample TroAtlMetagenome_2_FD_187447 | JGI IMG/M metagenome (GOLD analysis project Ga0209404, IMG submission 187447) | Marine eukaryotic phytoplankton communities from Atlantic Ocean - Tropical Atlantic ANT8 Metagenome (SPAdes) (version 2) | ecosystem: Environmental > Aquatic > Marine > Oceanic...
CAGCAGATAAGTCAGCAGGCTTTACACTTTCAGCTATTGTAGGATTCAATGAAGAAGTAGATGTAACAGGAACACCTCAACTATCAGTAACTAACGGCAACGAAGGTTCTGGTTCAGGTCGTGGCCCACATGTACTTTCATACGCTAGTGGAACAGGTTCAAACGAACTTACATTCTCACTAGTTATAGCAGCAGCAAACGCAGCTACTAACGCAGACGATGTATTAAGCTTTGGAGCTAATCCACTTGCCTTAAACGGTGGCACAATTAAAGATAAAGGAACTTCATCAAATTCCACTATCACAAGTGCAGTAGGTATTGGTACAGCAGCTGGTACATTAACAGTCGTAGCGTAAGGAATTAATAATGGCAGATAGTAAAGTATCAGAGTTAACGGCAGCTACATCAGCTGCCGGTGCCGATTCATTGTATTTGGTACAGAGTTCAACATCAAAGTCAATTACAGTAGCAAATTTATTTGCAACAGTATCGACACCAGTACAATTCACAAATACGGTACAGATTGGAGATCATCAGACAATGACAGCAGCTGGGGCGATTAGTCCTAACTATAATGTCACATACATTAATGATCCTTCAGGCGCAGGAGCTTGTTCAATAGGAACAGGCTTAGACGGACAAATTCATATTGTAATTATGTCGTCTAACAGCGGAGGCCACTCACTTACACTATCCGGAGCAAATGTCCAAGGCACCATCACTTTAGATGCTGCCGGGGACAGTGCTACATTATTATATGATACAGGTTTATCTAAATGGTATTTTATTGGGGGAAGTGCAACAATAAGCTAACCAACCCGTATATATATTATTATGAAACCTAATGAATTAAATGATGAAAACTTTTTGATCTTTGCCATAAAGCATTACCAAAATCCTTCATGTACAGGGATGGCGGAACTAGAGGATGATTTAAAAAGATTTAAATATTTAAAACGCTTGTTTAATAGATATGAAAAAACAGGCGAACCAAATGAAAGATTAATAATAAATCACTTAGTGCTTCTATACAATGTTTTTGGGAAGGCAACGACTGATATGTTGTTCTTTAAGTTAGAAGAAAAATATTGGTCTAATTTAAAAACCTTCCTGGTGTTCTTAAATAGAATGCCGTTAGAGGAAGTTTACACCCAAGGTTTAAAAGTAAACAAAGGTGTAACAACAGTTTTAAATGATGAACTAATTAAGATATTAAGGAAAATTTAATGAGTAGAGCGTTAGACGCAGTAGTAGTTATAAGGTTGTTAAAACTTTTATCCACTCCTATACAAAAATCCAAAGCTTTTACAATGGGCATTATTGACGCGGATGGTAAGAAAATTAAAAATCCTACAACAGCACAGGAAAAGAATGCTTACTCGTTTCTTAATAGATTTGTTTTTAAAGTACAAAGAGCTTTAACACGCTCACAGGACATGAATGCCAAAAGGTTGTTATCATTTGCAGCAGCGATGGCATTACTAAGAGAATATAAAGAGGAAGACGATGATGTGGAGGTTTCTTCTTTATTAGAATTATATATGAACGATGAAACAGTCGTCCAGAATTCAAAATTATTGGAAAGTAATATTGTATCTTTTAAAGACTATTACTTAGATGAAATGAATGGGGTAGGCGGAGGAGCAGTAGCCGGTATAGGTGTTGGTCCTCAAGGAGAGCCTGGAGTTGATCCAAGGTTAATGCCAATGATTAGACGCAAAAAGAAGAAGAAAAATGCCAGCAAATAGCAATACAGCTAGAACAGAAAGAGAGATTGCAACAATCAAAGCTGATGTAGCTGCTATGGGGCATTTATTTCAGAAACTAGATGATGCTATAGATAAGATAGGGGACGCAAGTGCCAATATTAGTTCTATCCTGGCCGTTCACGAGGAACGGTTAGAATCAACGGAAAAAGTAAATTTGGAAAGAAGAAGAGAAACAGAGGCAGCAGTAAAAGAGTTACATAGTCGTATCTCAACTTCTACCAGAGAAAACCTGGAGCAACACAACCGCATGTCAGATAACTTAAATAAATCAGAAGCTAAAATTTTAGAAGCTATTAATGAATTGCGTAAAGATGTGAATAGAGAACAAGAGCATCTAGAATCGAGAATCAACAAACTAGAGCAGTGGAAATGGATACTGATGGGAGTCTTAGTAGGACTTTCATTCCTAGTACCAAATATGAGCAAAATAGTTTCTATGCTCGCTAGTTAATTTTACCAAACGGTACACAAATACATTGACTCTTACATAGTGTTTATGTATAATAATGACTATGTTACATATAGATTTGAAATATATTATGATGGTATCTCACCGTTGGGAGAGATTCAAGAGAAAGGATGATTATCTATTTAATTTCCGTTGCCCTATCTGTGGCGACAGTAGTACCAAAAAGAATAAGGCTCGAGGATACATTTACAAGAAAAAGAACGACATGTTCTACAAGTGTCATAATTGTGATGCTGGAAAAACTTTTGGCGGATTATTAAAAGAAACAGATCCTTTACTTCATAAACAATATGTTATGGAGAGATATCAATCTGGTGTAACAGGTCCTCGAGCCAACAAAACACCTGAGTTTAATTTTACGAAACCAGACTTACAAACTGTTAAGACTACACTTTTGGATAGTCTAATGGATAGAGTTGATAGGTTGCATGAACAATGTGAACTTAGTGATTCTAATCATATTGCAGTAGACTATTGCAAAAGGCGTAAAATACCTAAAGAGAAATGGAGTAGGCTATATCATATAGAAGACATCTCACAGATACATCAGTTAGCTCCTAAGTATAAAGATAGGATTAAAACAACAGAGCCTCGTCTTGCTATTCCATTTCTCGATAGTACAGGTAGAATGACAGGACTAACACTAAGAGATTATGGTAACAATCCATTAAGATACATAATGGTTAAAATAAATGAAGAAAGTCCGACAATTTTTGGCCTCGATGTTATACATAAAGAACACCCTGTAAAAATTGTTGAAGGTCCATTGGACAGTCTCTTTTTGGATAATTGTTTAGCATGTGCAGGGTCTGCCTTTGGTAAAATAAAGGATTTAGGTATCGAGGAACCTATTGTTATTGTAGACAATGAACCTCGAAATGAACAGTTATGTAACATATTACATAACAATATTAAAGAAGGACATAAGGTTGTTATTTGGCCTGATTCCATTAAAGAAAAGGATATTAATGAGATGGTTTTAGCCAATCTAGATGTTGAAGATTTAATAAGTAATAATGTGTTTCAAAATCTTGAAGCCGAACTAAAATTTAGAAATTGGAGAAAATGTTAATGAATGTTGAATTAGTTGGACTGACTCAACCAAGTGTAACAACAGGCTGTGGCTCAGCAGGTGAACTAGTAGCATGGGCAGCTAGAGTAAGTAACCCAGAGAATCAAAACAATAAAGAAACAGCACCAAAGCTGTTAAAATATCTAATTAAAAATGAACATTGGAGTCCATTTGAGATGGTTTCTGTTCAGATGTCTATTACTACTACAAGAGATATATCTAGACAAATTATTAGACACCGTACTTTTAGTTTTCAAGAGTTTAGTCAGCGATATGCTGAAGCTCCTGACTTGTTATACGAAAGAGAGGCTAGACTACAAGATCCTAAGAACAGACAAAATTCAGTAGAAATAGATACAGAATCATCTCCTGCTAGGAAATTTAAAAGAGCACAGGAAGATGTAGGTATGTATGCTAAAAAGAGATACAACGAAGCATTAGACAGTGGTATTGCCAAGGAACAAGCAAGGGCTTTATTGCCTGAGGGACTGACAGAAACAACACTTATTATGTCAGGCACACTTAGATCTTGGATACATTATTGTCAACTAAGAAAGGGTAATGGTACCCAAAAAGAACACAGAGAAATAGCCCAAAGGTGTTGGGATATTTTAAGTGGACACTTCCCAGATGTTAAAATAGCACTGGAATCATAGAGGAAAACGAATGGCAAAGGCAGAATTTCATGGTGTAACGGTTGACCTAGATAGGGATAATCTATTTGATACATTAGGTACCCAAAGGTTGAAAGAAAGTTATATGAAAGAAGAGGAAGAAACTCCTCAGGAAAGATTTGCCTTTGTAAGTAAACAATTTTCTTCTAATGAAGAACACGCACAAAGATTATATGAATACAGCAGTAAACATTGGCTGTCTTATTCTACACCTATTTTATCTTATGGAAGGTCCAAAAGAGGCATGCCTATATCATGTTTTTTAAATTATATAGATGATACAGCGGAGGGTTTAGTTGAAAACTTATCAGAAACAAACTGGCTTAGCATGCTTGGCGGTGGTGTCGGCATTGGGTTTGGTATTAGGTCAAGCGACGATAAGTCTACTGGGGTTATGCCTCATCTTAAGACTTACGATGCCTCGTGCCTCGCGTACCGTCAAGGGCGTACTAGACGGGGCAGCTATGCTACTTACCTTGATATTAGTCATCCAGATGTACTAATGTTCCTAGAAATGAGGAAGCCAACAGGCGATCCTAATATGAGATGTCTTAATCTACATCACGGCATAAACATTACAGATAACTTTATGAAAGTTATTGAGAGATGTATGACAGATCCAGATGCAGATGATGGCTGGAATCTAATTGATCCTAACTCAGGACTAATTAGAGATACAGTATCTGCTAAAGAACTATGGCAAAAGATACTAGAACTTAGAATGGAAACAGGAGAACCCTATATTCATTACATTGATACAAGTAATCGTGAAATGAAAGACTTCCAGAAAGAAAAAGGATTAAAGATCCACCAGAGTAATTTATGCTCAGAAATTATTTTACCCACTAATGAACAACGAACAGCGGTGTGTTGTTTATCTTCAGTCAACTTAGAATACTATGATGCTTGGAGTAGACAACCACTATTTTTAAAAGATGTAGCAGAAATGCTAGATAATGTTTTAACATTCTTTATTAAAAATGCACCTAATGAAGTAAAAAGAGCTAAATACTCTGCCTCACAGGAAAGGAGTATTGGAGTTGGTGCCCTAGGCTTTCATGCCTATCTTCAGAAGAACGGTTTGGCTTGGGAGAGTAATGAAGCCAAAGGTGCTAATCTTAGAATGTTTAGACACATAAGGAGTAAATTAGATGAAGCAAACATATCGCTTGGAAAGGAGAGAGGAGAGGCTCCAGATGCTGAAGGGACGGGCAACCGTTTTTCTCATCTCATGGCTGTTGCTCCTAATGCTTCCAGTAGTATTATTATGGGTAACACTTCTCCTAGTATTGAACCTTGGAGAGCTAATGCTTACCGTCAAGATACCTTATCAGGAGCATATCTTAACAAGAATAAGTACTTGGACGCAATCATTACAGAATATTGTGAGAAGCACCCGAGAACGAATTATGACGAGGTTTGGTCGTCCATAATAAGCAATGATGGCTCGGTACAACACTTGACACAATTAACAGACGAACAAAAATCTATCTTTAAAACATCAATGGAGATAGATCAAAGATGGTTAATTGAACACGCAGCAGATAGACAAATGTATATTGATCAAGCACAAAGTTTAAATTTATTCTTTAGGCCTGATGTAAATATTGCTTATCTACATGCTGTTCATTTCCTAGCATGGAAGTCAGGTGTTAAGACATTATACTATTGTCGTTCAGAGAAGTTAGGTAAGGCAGATAAAGTAAGTAAACGAATTGAAAGAGAAATCATACAAGAACTAGACATGACAGCTGTAGCTGATGGCGAATGTCTAGCATGTGAGGGTTAGATGCAATTTAGAAGAGAGTTAGTAGATCCAGCAGGAGTACCTATTAATTGTACTGTAGGTGTCGTAGTATCTGGTGGCTTTGATAGCACAGTATTGTGGCACATTGTATTTGGTATATGCCAAGAGAGAGGACAGAAATGTATTCCTTTTACAGTACCTAAAAATGATGGCGCTTTTCATTATGCTGGTAGAATGTTAGAATGGAGTAGTGAATACCACCAAACTAAAAGACGACATCCTTGGCCTGTAAATTCAGATGCTGTTACATGGAATAGAGAAGAGCCTGAACAAGGACATGAAGTACAATCATATCTAACAGGCGGTATTGCAGAGATAATTAAAGAAGGTTATGCAGATGTTGTATTCGTAGGTGTAAATGAGTATCCACCCAACCATGAAGAATTATGTGATTATCACACACCTGGACCTAGAGGATTATCTAGGGATAGTGATGCAGAATGGCAGGGTCGTAAAGCAAAAGATGTTATTCTTAATCCATTCGCAGACTTGACTAAAGATAAGATTGTTAAGTTAGCAGAGGCATTAGGGATATTAGAACAAGTATCAGAGTTAACACATTCCTGCGTAGAACTTAAAAGAGGAAGATGTGGTAAATGTTTTTGGTGTAAAGAAAGAGCATGGGCTTTTAAAGAAGCAGAGCTAACAGATCCGGGTTTGAACTAATGAAAAGAAAATCTAGTTCAGAGATAGTTGGATTCCCTTTTCCACATCCAGATGTAAGTGATTGGCCTGATACAGGTGTCCTATTAGAAATAGGAACTTTAATGGGCTATTCTGCCGTTGTATGGGCTGAGGCATTTGAACAAGCAGGTAAGAACTATAGAATTATAACAGTAGATAGCTGTATGGATCAATCATTTCCTGTATCAATGACTAAACAAACTCCTGGTAAAGCAAGAGCTATGTGGGATCAAATGAAACAGAGAGGTTTGGTTGTATCTGGTAAAGAGAAAGAAAAGAAAATAAAAGAAAATATTGCAGGCTGGAATAATATTCACTTTACAAAAGCATGCTGGGATAATAAATTCGAGTTTAATCTTGAGGCAAAACTTACAGGAGTTTATTATGATGCTAGACATGATTATGAATGGACAGCGATGGCATTAGAAAAATATGCTGATGTGGGTTGGTTTTATGTAGATGACTGCAATCCCCATTTTCCTGGTTGTCAACAGGCATGTAATGAACATGCAGAGAAGTATAACAAAAAAATAGAAATAGTAAACAATGCTTACGGCATGGAGCAGTTGGCAATATTAACAAAGAGGTAAGACATGGTGGCTAAGTTAAAATTAACAGATGAAAGAGAATACTTCAAACCTTTCAACTATCCGTGGGCGTATGAGGCATGGTTGAAACACGAGCAATCTCATTGGCTACATACAGAAGTACCAATGGCAGAGGATGTAAAAGATTGGAAAGATAAACTAACAGAGCCTGAACAGGCATTCCTTACAAACATATTTAGATTCTTTGTACAAGGAGATATAGATGTAGCAGGTGGTTATATTAATAACTACTTACCTTATTTTCCACAACCAGAAGTTCGTATGATGTTATCTGGTTTTGCTGCTAGAGAGGCACTTCATGTCGCTGCCTATGCACATTTAATAGAAACTTTAGGTATGCCAGAGTCTACATATAGTGAGTTCTTAGAATATCAAACAATGGTAGAGAAACATGAATACTTCATGGAACTATCAGGACAAAATGGCACACCAGAATCTGTTGCTACAAATATAGCAGCATTCTCAGCATTTACAGAAGGCATGCAGTTATTTAGTTCTTTTATTATGTTATTAAACTTTCCTCGTCATGGTAAGATGAAAGGTATGGGACAAATTATTACATGGTCTATCGTTGATGAAACAATGCACGCAGAATCTATGATTAAACTATTTAAAACTTATGTAAGAGAGAACAGAGGCCTTTGGAACGATAAGATTAAAAAAGAGATATACGATATTGCTGAGAAAATGGTAGAACTAGAAGAGATGTTTATTGATACATGTTTTGCTATGGGTGATATGGAAAACTTAAAACCAGATCAGGTTAAGACATATATAAGATACATTGCCGACAGGAGGTTAATAGCTATGGGCATGAAAGGTATATTTAAAGTAAAAAGAAATCCATTACTATGGGTGGAGGAGATGATTAATGCTCCTACTCATACAAACTTTTTTGAGAATAGATCTACAGACTATGCTCGTGGTGCTTTAAAAGGTGACTGGGGAGACGTCTGGAAGTGAAAGGAGACATTTATGGTAGAGGAGATGTTCAGTTAATGACTCGCAGAGCTAATGGCTTTGTGAATAAAAATACTGAACCAGGTAAATCATATAGATGGATGGACCCAGACACATTTGGCTGGTGGAGAATACAAAATGAAGCCTGTGGAGAAGAATGGATTTATCATAATTCTAAATATAATGATATGATATCATATGTATATAATGAAGACGGTTTTAGAAACGAAAAGAATCTAGACGAAATTACAGATGAGCCATATGGTGTTGTATTTGGTTCTAGTCAGATAGAAGGTATTGGAGTTCCTTTTGAATGGACATTAGCAAAGAAACTACAAGAGAAAACAGGACACCATGTATATAACATGGGAATGTCTGGCGTAGGCCAGCATGAAGTATTTACTAACTTTATGAATCTAGCATGTAATTATAATGCTCCTAAGTGGGTATTAATGTCAACCAGCAGACCACAGATTTGTATGGTGGAAGATCCTAATAAACCTGGATTTTTTATGAAGGTAGGACCTTGGGTTAGTTGGTTTAAAAAGTATATGGTAGGTGAAAGATCTGAAGCATTTTTAGATAATGTATTAAAATACTATGAGGGTAGGCTGGATATAGGCAAAGACTTACACGAGGATGAAACATACTTTACAATTATTGCACAGATGGCTAAAAAAATAGGAACCAAATTAGTGTTTTTAGAAATCGTAGACAGAGATAACCTGAAAGAGGTTCCAGGAATAACTCCTAAAGATATTGACTGGATTGAAAAAACTGAAGAAATGCCACATATTTTTCCACAAGATGAGACAGAGTTTATGATGAGATATATTCGTAAAGAAGAAAAGAAACTTCCTGTTGCTGAGAAAAATAGATTTGCTCGTGACTGTCATCATCAAGGCGAGTGGTGGAATGAAATAGCTGCTAATAGAATGATGGAGTTATTAAAATGAAAAGAATAATTGAATGTGTACATTGTGATGGAGTATGTAACATTGAACACGAACTAGAACATGACTTTTATAAAATACAACATTGTCCTTTCTGCGGAGAGGAGCTTGAATTAGAAGAGGAGTATCACATTGAAGACTTCGAAGACTCAGAAGAATACAAAGCTAACAATACATGATATTGGTGGCGAAGTAGTAAAAGAAAACGAAACCTACTTATTAAAAGACAACAAACTATTAAACGGATTGGTGGTAAGCAGTACATTATTAAATCCTTTTAAACAAACAACTGGACACAACCATTCAGGACAAGAAGAAGTTTATTTCTTTGTTACTGGTGAAGGTAGAATGTTATTAGATGATGATGAGTTCGAGGTAAAGGCAGGAGATGTAGTACTTATACCTGATGGTGCTTTTCATAGAGTATATAATGACTCAGCAGAACCTTTCTATTTTGTCTGTGTCTTTGATGGAGGTAGAAATCATTAAATGGAAGATAAGTTCACAGAAATATACCTAACTAATGGTTGGCAGTCAAAAGAATCTAGATCAGGGCATGGCTCTGAGTTAGGATCAACACAAGGTATCCGAGAACATCTACCTAAAATAATGAACGAATATAAATTTGACACAATATTAGATATAGGTTGTGGAGATTGGAACTGGTTTAAAGAAATAGATATGTCTATGGACTATACAGGAGTAGACATTGTTAAGCCTATAATAGAACAAAACAATTTAAAGTATGGAAACGATAAGATAAAGTTCTTACACATGGATGCAGTAAACGAACCTTATGGTTATTATGATTTAGTTATTGCCAGAGATATATTGTTTCACCTTTCATTCTCAGATATATTTAAATTTATTGCTAACCTACAAGAGTCAGGCACAAACTATTTTCTAACAACACATAGTGGAGATTGTGAAAATAAAGATATTGTTACAGGAGGCTGGAGAGAGATAAATTTATTTGCTGACCCTTTAAGGTTTCATAAACCTGTTTATGGTTTTTCGGATAACCACAACTCTAGAGAGATGTTTTTATTCCATATAAATACCTAGATGGCTAAAAGAAAAGCAAAAGAGAAGAAAAAACATAGAGTATATTGTACTTACTTCCCAGATGGTAGGTATTATATAGGTTACTCATGCAAGACAGATAAACAATTTGAGAAGTATTTTGGGAGTTCAACTATTGTAAAAGAATCTATAGATGAATTAAGAAAAGAGATTATAGCAGAATATGAAACAAGAGCACCTGCTAAGATGCAGGAGTTTCTATTACAATGGCAACAACGACACGACGATAGGTGTGTCAACGATATGCTACATGTTAGAATAAGATCTAGTTTCCTTAAAACTTTCGAACCTATCGAATGGAGGCCAAATGGTTAAACAAAGTAATTTATCATTTATTATAATGACTCTATTCTCTGCATTAGCAGTATCAGCAGTAGCTGCATACTTTTCTATTGTAGGACTAATGGCAATATTTTCTGCCCTACCTATGTCCATACTTGCAATGGGAATAGTATTAGAAATAGCAAAACTTGTAACAGCATCATGGGTATATCAGTATTGGGAACGAATACAGTTCATGATGAAGACATACATGATATTAGCAGTAGTCGTTCTATCCTTAATTACATCTATAGGTATATTTGGATTCCTAAGTAAAGCACACATGGACCAGGCAGCAACAGCAGGAGATGCTGGTGCACAAGTAACAAGACTAGAGAATCTAGTGAGTAGAGAACAGGGTAAGATAACAGCATTAGAAGATAGGATTACTAGAATTGACGATGGTGGTGTATTAGATATAACAGAGTCTATTCGTCAGCAGGAAGAGATTAGAGATACAGCATGGAATAGAATACAAGGCGACATAGACTACGCCGAGGAACAAATTGATAAGATTAGAGCCTCATTAGACACAGATTTGGCGATACAGCAGTCAAAGATAGACGGTTTAGACGCTATAGTAGCATCTTATACGACCCAAGGTACTACTGGAAACGCCTTTAGTCGTACAGATAATGTAGCAAAAGGACTAGAAGTAAGGGACGGACAAAAGGCTGAACGAGATGCCATAGATATTAAAATGAAAGAGTTACGAGATTATGCTGAACAACAAATAGCAGGTTATCGTAATCAAATATCACAATACCGAGCAGATACACAGGCAACAATAGATGGTGCCAATGATGAAATAAACAGTTTAAGAGATACAGAATCATCTGCACAAACAGGAAGAGATGTAGCAATAGATGATTTACAATCACAGATAGATGATGTGTATCTAACTATAGAAGATTATAATGAAGAACTATTTGAGAAACGAGGTATTGTCAGAGAGTTAGACAATGAAGTAGGACCAATTAAATATATAGCACAATTACTTTATGGCGAGAATGGTACAGCAGCGGTTGATTCTGCCGTACAAATTGTTATAATGCTACTTATATTTGTATTTGATCCTTTAGCTATTATACTTGTTATAGCAGCTAATTTAAGTTTCAAAGAGAGAAGAGGTGATAGGATTGTAGCTGTTGCATCTGTACCAGATATGGTAATGGATGTTGTGGAAGAAGAAGTTATAAAACCTGCAGAGAAACCAGATGAAGGTTCATGGGCTAGCAAATCGACAGCTCCTGTTCCAGACTTTAGTTTAGAAGATAAGGTAAGTATAACTGAAGATCTACATATAGATATAGAACTACCACCTGATGGCACAATGACACCTGAAATGCTGGCAACTGAAGATGAACCAGCAGTATTAGAGGAGTCCTGGGTTGCCGACAAATATGGAAGCGAGTCTGCTATGGACCCTAAGAAGGAAGTAGACTTACAATGGTTAATAGACAAAAAGAGGAATAACAATGCCTAATTTAGAAGAGAAAGATTTTCATCCAGATAGAAACAACGATGAATGGAGAGAAGCCACAACTGAACTATTGAAGACAGGTTATGGTAGGTTTACATTTCAAAAAGTAGACGGTTCTATCCGTATTATGAGATGTACACTTAAACCAGACCTTTTACCAGAAACTAACAAAGAGCTTAAAGCTACTGCTAGGCCTGGTATTGCCACATTGTTTGATGTGGAAGTAGGAGAGTGGAGATCATTAAGATATGAATCTGTTATGAACTTCATATACCTAGGTGATACACCAGAAGATACAGTTCACGAGTCCACTTGGACACAAGTTTCTTAATCAATAGGACCAAAACGCTATAAAACACCTTGACCTTAGGTTACTAAGGTCTTATAATTACTAGTATGATTAATAAAGGAGTCCTTTTATGGCAAAGATTAAAAAACGAAGTCAATACCTATTGGCTGAACCGAACTGGGCTACACTTAGCCTAATTGAAGACGAGGAAGAAAGAGCAGAAGCTTTTAAGAAAACTCAATACTGGATACACCAGGAAATAGCACACAAAGAAACATACAAAGCGTTTCGAGAGTGGATTAAGAAACATTCAGGGTGGGATAAGAAAACACAAACATCTGTATTAGGTTGTCCTGACTGGCGATACATGACAATAGGTCAGTATGCTTTCTTTATGAACAAGACTGGTTGGATGCCTGAACAAACTAGAGGTTGGATTGAGACTAAACTTGAACAACTCGTTGAAAAAGGCAACGAAGCTATAGCTGAAAAGAAAGCAGCTAAGAAAGTCGTTGTACTGAAACCTAAAGTTATTAGACAAGAACTACCTATGTTCCTAGATGCTGTTGAACTATCAATACAAAATATGGCTGATGGTAAGAAGGGTTCAAGTGTAGAAGGTTTACTTAAATCTATAAAGATAAACAAGAATGAGGCATCAGAAGCTTATGAGGAGTTAAATAAGATTCTCGATGAGTTTAAGGAAGTACAACGAGTTCGTAAGATCAGAGGTAGAAGTGATTGGGACGAACAATTAGTCGAAGGTTATAGTCATATATCTAGGCCTGATACTAAAAAGCTCGTTGACTATTTAGAAGATGCCAACATGCAACTAATATCTATGAAAGAGACTAAGGTTGTTAGGCGTAGGAAACCACAAGATCCTCGTAAGATAGTAGCACGATTAAGACACTTACAAGCAGATAAGGACTTAAACATAGCATCTATAAACCCTGTAGACATTCTAGGTAGTAGTGAGGTGTGGGTATACGATGTTAAACGCAAGAGATTAGGGCTATATAAGTCTAAGCACGATGGTGGACTAGGTGTTCATGGTACTTCTATTACAGGTTATGATGATAAACTTTCATATGAAAAGACTTTGCGTAAGCCTGGTGAGCAGTTACCTAATATAGTTAAGAAGTCTAAGAATGCTTTACACGAAGCAGTAGGTAAGATAAGAGGCAAACAAATGAAAGTTAAGACTCGTATCAATCCTAACATGATACTTCTAAAGGTGCAGTAATGGCTAAGAAGAAGAACAAGAAAAAGACACAACTTCAAAAGAATCTAGATATCATAGCTCATAATGAAAGGCACCGCCCTTCTAAGGAAGAACTATTTGAGGCAAGAGCTTGGGGTAAAGCTACAGGCTGGGTGAACAAAAGAAAGGAAGACAGTTTATGGCAGGAACAAGCAAAATCTAGATCCCCTCATGGAGAAGAACCAAGTCTAGGCCAAGCTAATTGGGGTTACAATAAAGAAGAGTGGATTAAGAAGAAGAGAAGAGAAGAAGAACTCGAGAAACAGAATCCATGGCGTCACGGTCGTGTTCATCCTGATCCAGGAGAAACAAAATGATAGTCATAGATTATAATCAGGTGGCGATTGGAGCCTTCATGGCTGAGATAAGAAACCGTTCTGATGTAGAAGTTAACGCGCCTTTACTTAGGCACATGATAGTAAATACTATTAGATCATATAACAAGCGACACAGAGAAGAGTTTGGTGAGCTAGTTATAGCATGTGATAATAGACATTACTGGCGAAGGAAGGAGTTTCCATACTACAAAGCTAGCAGGAAAGCTACAAGAGAAAACAGTGGTATGGATTGGAATAATATATTCGATACACTTAATATGGTTAGAGATGAACTAACAGAAGTCTTTCCCTATCCTGTTATTGATGTGGATGGTGCTGAGGCTGATGATGTTATAGGAACATTAGCAGAGTATAGTCAGACATCAGGTGAACCTGGTCCTCTATTTGAAGATGAGATAACACCTGAACCTTTCCTTATTGTATCTGGAGATCACGACTTTAAACAATTACAAAAGTGGTCTAATGTAAAACAATGGGCACCAGCACAGAAGAAGTGGGTTAAGATTACAGAGCCAGCAGAACAAGTATTGAGAGAACATATTATTACTGGCGACAAAGGAGACGGCATACCTAATATGCTATCACCTGACGATACCTTTGTTAGTGGTATCAGACAGCGTCCTATCCGTAAGAAGTTACTAGCAGAATGGAAACTTATGTCTCCAGAGGATTTTGTTACAGGTGAAACAGCACATGGATACAATCGTAATTCATTGCTAGTAGATCTAACCAAAACACCTCAAGACATAAAAGATAGTATTATACATAGTTATACATCACAAACAAATAAGGAAAAACAATCCTTATTAAACTATTTTGTGGAAAACAAAATGATGAGTATGATTGATTTAATAGACGAGTTTTAAAACAAGGAAATATAAATGAAGAAAATTTTATTATTGGTTGCTCTTATTGTAGCACCATTTTACGCAACAGCGCTTGATTATTCAGGCAATATAACAATAGGTTCTGATTACCTATGGAGAGGTACTAGTCAGAATGCAGATTCTGGAGCTATATCAGCAGGGGTAGAGTTAGAACATAACGGTTGGTATACAGGAGCATGGATATCAGAAGTAGATTACAGCGATAACTCAGAATATGAGTATGACTTTTATACAGGCTATTCTTATAGCATTAATGATGAGTTAAGTATTGATGTTGGATTAATTCAATACAACTTTAATGATGAACCACAAAACAAACTAGAAGAATGGTATGTAGGTGGAACATTTAGAGGTTTCTCAGCATATTATTGGGCAGACTTAGACGATAGTGATAACCATTTTGCAGAATATAGTTATGCTTTACCTGTTGAATTGGTATCCGTTACATTCTTTTGGCAAGATCCTGTAGACTTTTATGGTATAAATATAGGTAAGGACTTTGCTAATTATACAGTAGCATTAACATATGGCGAGGGAAGAGATGATGATATTGGTTCAGAAGCTGTTGTTAGTCTCGCCTACAATTTTTAAATATGGAGTAAAACATGGAAGCACCAACAAAGTTTAGACAAGTTAACGAGGCTTTTGATTGGGTATTTGAAGCACCAAAGAAAGAACAAGTCGAAAGACTTAAAACAGTAGCATCTAAAAATCAGACTATTGTTCCTTTTACAAGATGGGGAGTTGGAGCTGAGAAGATAGATTGGAATTTACCTGAGGGTATGCCTGAATCTACTAAAATTAAAACAGATATACCTGATGATATGGGTGAGTCTACTCTTACACTAGAGTTTAGACGAATTAAATCCTTTACAGATCCTACATCTAACATGGCAAACCTGCCTGATTGGAAGCGTGAGATGAATTGGATGTCTATTATCGAAGGAGTACATCACAAAGAAGCAGAGTTTTTAACAGCAGTTAAGGACCAACAACTTCTAAAACTATATCCAAAACTTGAAGCTATCCTAGAAGACTTAGGAATTACAGATTATGTGAAACCTAAGAAGACTAGGAAAAAGGCTGTCAAGAAGAGTGCCAAATAAATATTGGAAATACGAAAATTTAAAGAGCGTACATTTAGAACTCTCGACTCTTTGTAATTCCATATGCCCTTGGTGCCCACGGTACGATAACTTTAGTCCCAATCTTAATCCTAACATAGTCGAGGGAGCCTATAGTCTTGAACGATTCAAGAAACATTTCCCTGTAGAGTTTTTACAACAAATAAGAATGTGGACATTTGCTGGTGACTATGGCGACCCATGTACTGCACCAGATATAATTCTTATAATAGATTACATTAACGATTATACTAATCATTCTCCTACGATACAAATTAATACCAATGGTGGTATGAAGAACGAAAAGTTTTGGTATAACTTAGGCATGTCATTGAACGATAATAGTTATGTTATATTTTCTGTTGACGGATTAGAAGATACTAACCACATATACAGACGAAATGTTAAATGGCATAAGGTTATTAATGCTATGAAAACATTTAGTGGCACAGGAGCTAAAGGTATTTGGGAGTATCTTAAGTTCAGACACAATGAACATCAAGTAGACAATGCCAAAGAGATGGCTGACAGTTTTGGTTTTGAGATTAGATTTAAGAATCCTAATGGATTTGAGGGAGAACCAATGCCTGCTAGGGATAAGGACTACAACATAGAGTACGAGATATATCCTGCAAAAGGTGTACAAATTGCGCCTATAGCAACCAGTTCAAGGGAATTTGCGAACAGAATAGACACATTAAACTATGATGAGTATAAGGACAAAGTAGAAAGCTTTTATAAGGATAGAAGTACATGTATAACCTGCAGTGCTAATCATAGCTTTGGTGGTGGTTATGAGATTAGAATAAACCACGATGGCACAGTTTGGCCTTGTAGTTTCTTTGGACATTTAAGTAAGAAACATTTGAAAGGTAGAACGGTTTCCAAAGTACAGCAGTGGCAAGCTCAGGATATATTTAAAAACATAAATAATAACTTAGAAGAGTTTACACTAAAAGAAATATTAGATTCAGATCCTTTCCATGGTGTTTACAGTAAATGGGAAGGTAATAAAATTATGTTATGCTCTGATGTATGTGGCGAGAATAAAATGATGGAGAAGATATATGCGTAAGGCATTGATAACAGGTGGTACTAGTAAATTTGGAGCAGCACTTGTTAAGCAGTTAGAGAAAACTTACGAGGTAGAAATTATACCTAGAGAGGTTATATCAGGAGGCGAGCACAATATAAGCCTAATGGATTTAGATGCTTATTATAGTCCTAAACACGATTTATATGATTTAGTATTTTTTAATCATCACGCATTTCCAGAGAAATTTGATGTACAAACTTATCAACGAAATTGTCTCATCAACTTAAGAATACTAGAGTCTATTAACTTACACAAAGACAGTAAAGTCTTTTGGATGATTAGTTCTGGGATTCTTGTACGCCGGCCAACGGCTGAGATAAAAGATTTTATACAATGGGCACCATACTTTGCTATGAAAGGCATGAATGTACATATTATGAAATGGCTACATCACATGAAAACATATGATGGCCCACCAATAGAGCATCCAGAGCCTCCTAAACCTATTGCTAATTATTATGCCATTGATCCTGGACATATGGAAGACGGACATTGGGACACACCAGCTCAAAGAGTAAGTATTTTAATTGAACGAGACGATCTTATTGGTGGGAGAGTTTACACATTGAGAGGCCAGTTATCGGAAATCTAATAGAACTATGTTATCCATTGCCTGTGGAAGAACTATTACAAGAGGCAGCTAGGATAAAAGACAAATCCAAACCTTATACAGACTCCAGGTATCCTGATTACGCTCTGGAGACATGGAAAATACTTAAACATGACAGCCCATTGTTAGATAAAATAATGGAAGACTTTGGTGTTAAAGGTTCACCTAGATATTATTGGCAAGATGCTAATTCAACATTGCCTATGCACACAGACAATGGCACAACATGTTCTATTAACTTTGTATTAACTCCTAACCCTGCACCTGTTACTATTGAGGAAGAGGATTATGTTTATACACAATGCTTACTCAATACAACTAAATTGCATGGTGTTAAGACTAATGATGAGGATAGAATATTATTAAAGATTAGTATATTTGATGAAAGCTTTGAGGACTTAGCGAAACGCTTACCTTATATTAAGGATTCAGTATCTGGTTTATAAGGATCGTAGAACCTGCCCCATTGATATCCTTCAGGCAATGGTTCACTAACAGGAATTGTAGTTGATTTACCTTCAGGTGAGACACACCATCGTCTTTTCTCTTTAAAGTTAGAAGCATAAGACATTTTTATACGAGTATCTTTGCTATGTTGTTTACCATACATAGGATTATTCTCACCGCCTCTAGTATTAGTCATAGTCTTAGATACTTTTTCTCTAAACTCTGCACTCCTACCATTCTTTACTGCAGGATGATTCTTACCTAACTTTGCTTGTCTTATTCTTTCTAAGCCTTCAGGTGTGTGATGTTTAGTTCTTTCTCTAGCTGAATCGTTAGCAATCCGTAATCCTAGATGCAGTGCATGCTCTCTTATTTGTTCAATAGTAGAGAACCTTCTTATCAACTCACGAGGTTTAGGAACATCTTGTACATGATTGTTATCGACGATATATAATTCGTCTTTGTGATTAAATAGAAAGAATAACGAAGCTTTGGACATTATGATATTATTTTACTTAATAGGTTTGTAAAACTTTTACCTTTCTCGAATATGTTTCTGTAGTATGGTGTACCGTCTTTCAAGTATTCTCCTCTCTTGACTCTTATGTCTAGGAATACTTCTTCTTTACCATCTATTATTGTGCATATACTCATCTTGGGTAAGTCGCCACTTTTCTCTAACTTTGAACTGAATGTGATATTCTTCATTTTGTTGGCTAGTTTATTTGTATCATATTGTATTGCTCTTCCTTTATCATCTAGTTGAACTAGATATACAGGGTTTTCATTTCTAGTCATATGAAAGTTTACAGCCTTAAAGAACTTTCCTATCTTGTCAGTACTTAATGACTTTGCTACAAGTGGAGCCATTTCACTATAGGAGAAGTTAAGAGCATCTCTCATATCATGTTCATGGTTCTCACTCCCGATGTGAGATAGATATTTCTTTTCAGTAAATGGTAAGTCAATGTCAAAGAACTCGTCCCACAACTTTTTCTGTACCTCATAACTTACACCACCATATTGTCCAAACTGTTTTACTGCTCCAACCTTTAGTGATATATTTAAATCTAATGGAACTTGTTTACCCTCGTGATCGTTGGCAATAACTCTAACATCTACCTTTGTACCTGTTTGGTCTGACTCTCCATCTGCTAGTATCTGTATTCTGTTATGTAAGTTATTATTATAGAACATATCAGCATATTCAGATACCTTTGTGCTATTAGCATAAATTACAGCAGCTGCTGTATATTTACTCCATGCCTGCCATAATGTATCATCTTTAACAGCGTCATAATTATTTTTAGACAAGCCCCAATGTAACCACACAAAGTCTTTTCTAACATTAGGATTCTTGTTGGCGCTCATCTCTGCTTTTGAACCCATATGTTTATCTCTTGGTAGACTTCTAATTAAACTATGTACATCAGACTCTGTGACTCTTTTGGATTTAGATTTAAACCTACAAAAGATAGCACCGGCAAATAATATCTCTGCCACATTACCTTTATTAAAGTTTCTCCTACCGTCATCTTTGTAATCGTCTGTCTTTTGTAAATTTGTAATTCCATACACATTCCCATCTTTATCGAGAAATTTATATGAACCTGATAGTCTATTTGTTAGTGTACCGAGAGGCATTGACTTGATTGGAGTGGTTCTATCGTTAACTAAAATGTCAGTCAGTACAACTTTGCCACCATTTGTTAGCTCGTGTGCCTCACCTTTCTTACATTTGCTAAGGAATATACCTACTCTTTGTGAGCCAATTTGTGGTATTTTCCATGTTAAACTTGCCATGTTTCTCTCCTATTTGTTACATAATGCACTATTAGGGTACCATATGTCAACCTATTGTTTCTATTATTTATAAATAAGAATAGGACTTATATAAAAGGAGATATCATGAGTAAGTTTAATAAATTACTAGATGCTAAATTTGAACCGCCTAAAAGGTGGACATTAGACTCTAGTTTAATCTTTGATAGTGATAAACTGTCCGAGAGCGATAGCGCTATACTAAAACAGATAGGCGCTAAAGTAACTAAAGCAGGCAAAATTACAGCGAAGAAAGGTTTCAAGACAGACCTAGCTTCAGTACCTAGAATTGCCTGGAACATTATTGCACCGTTTGATATTGCTAGATCAGCAGTTATACACGATGCATTATATTCTGCTATTAGAGAATACAGAGAAGCCAACGGCTATCATGTAGGATCAGGTGGCTCTAATGAAACACAAGAATCAAAAGATGTTTCAGCTAAAGCTAAGAAAATATCAGATAAAGTATTTCTTGAGGCAATGTTGGAATCAACACCACCTATTGCTACATGGAAAGCATACGCTTCATACTATTCAGTCGTACTGTTTGGTAGATGGAGTATAATCCCAAGGGAAACCGATTAATCAATATAAGGAGAATATTATGGCGACACATGACGCAATCGTAGAAGCCTTTAACACTTACCTTGCAGAGTCAGAGAACTTTGAAACAAAAGGTGTTAAAGCATCAGCAGCTAGAGCGAGGAAAGCTCTTATGGAAATAACCAAAGCCGCTAAAACCCGTCGTGGAGAAATCCAAGACAAGAAAAATAATCTATAGGAGGCAATTATGCTAGATATTATTAAAGCTCGTTTAGGCGAGAGAACATCATGGGATGGAGTAACCATCATTGGGGTTTCATTATTAGTTATCGTGGCAGCACCCATAGTTAAATTATTGGCTTGGCCAGCATTGGCTTATGGCATCTGGACATTGGTTAAATCAGAAGACTAATCCAGCCGGTTCTGGTCCTATATCAATAGGACCAAAACCACATTTTCCCCTTGACATATACTTCCTAAGAGTGCATAATAGTACATACAAACTAAAGAAGTGAGGTAATATGTCAGAATATGATTATAGAGTAGACCAGCAGAGACTTAAACTAGCTGCTGAGGAATGGGCTAAAGGTGTTAAAGCACTACATGCACATTCACTAAGTTCAATGTGGTACGACAATAGACCACAAGATACTGAAGGTGGCAGAATTGTTACTGATTGTGAATACAATGACGGAACAATTCGTAGAACTTTAGATAACGGTGAAGTAGTCATCTTGGGTATTGAATTGAGAGGTGAGGACTTAGTAGATGCATATCAAAAACATGGACGCTAAAGAAATAAGAGAAATAGCAGAAACTATTCGTAGAATGGATTCTAAACAACTTGCAGCTTTTGTAGAAGCGTTATGTGAAGACAACATGGGCAGTAAATTACAGACAGCCCTATCTTTTGAAAACCTAGACAAACAATTTCGTTCAGGAGTTTAACATGCACCCATGTAATCTTATTGAGATTGCAGGAGGCCATAAGAAACAGAGAGACAGAGTTCTCGATGTTATGGTTTTTTGTATTGATGAGATGATGCCTCGCCATCGCTCACTTGATATTTTGGTACATCTAGGCAACTATGAGAAAACCCAGGCGGTACTAGGACAATGTTTACATATAGGAGGCAACGAGTTTCAAATAGATCTAGACAGTAAGCAAGATCTATACAATCTAATTCTAACTACATGCCACGAAATGGTACATGTAAATCAGTACTCCAGAAAACAATTAAAAGAAGATTTCCCTAGAACATTATGGTTTGGTAAATCTTACACAGACCAACGATGTTTACCATGGGAGTTAGACGCTTGGAAACAACAGAAACCGCTCTGCCACAAATACATAAAAGAGCATACAAACTATACAATTAAGGACATAAAAGTGCTTGACAAAAGGTGCTAAAGAGTGCATAATATGGATATGATAAAGAAAAATAAAGTAATATTAACTGACTGTGATGGCGTATGCCTTGATTGGGAATACGGATTCCATACTTGGATGGAGACACATGGTCATACATTGAAACAGAAAGATCTGTATAGTGTTGCCAAGCAATACGAACTAACAGACGAACAAGCTAAGAGGCAAGTAGAGATATTTAATAGTTCAGCCAGTATGGGCTTTTTACCACCACTTAGAGACGCACAGTATTATATAAAACTGTTAGCAGAAAAATTAGGCTACAGGTTTGTAGCAGTAACCAGCTTATCCAACGATGTAAGCGCACAGAAACTTAGGACATGTAATCTTAAGAAACTATTTGGTAACGATACATTTATAGAATACCATTACTTAGGTTGTGGTGACGACAAAGACGAGATACTCTTAGAGCTTGCTAATAAATATGAAGGTAGCATCTGGGTAGAGGATAAATATATTAATGCCGAGGTAGGTGCTAGAGCAGGTTTTGATGCGCTACTCATGGAGCATGGGCACAATATGAGTTATGAAGGTAACTGTAAGATTGTAAAAAATTGGGAAGAAATATACAACTATGTCGAAGGTAGATCCTAAAGTAAGTAAACAGGAGTTAGAAAACTCCAAAAGAATATTTAAGTCAGCGACACCTAAATATACTCTTGACTGGTATATCAAGTGGGTAGCATCAGCATTTGTGCTAAGTGCTATGTCAATTAGAGGTGTTGAAGGTCTGCAGTTTACAGATTTAGTTCTGTCTATCATAGGTGTATTTTTGTGGTTACTAGTCAGCATACTATGGAAGGATAGAGCATTAGTTCTACTCAACGGTGTAGGATTATTATTTCTAATTAGATCAGTT
>Ga0209404_10000871_pt1 | contig 22452 bp, 15 predicted proteins | sample TroAtlMetagenome_2_FD_187447 | JGI IMG/M metagenome (GOLD analysis project Ga0209404, IMG submission 187447) | Marine eukaryotic phytoplankton communities from Atlantic Ocean - Tropical Atlantic ANT8 Metagenome (SPAdes) (version 2) | ecosystem: Environmental > Aquatic > Marine > Oceanic...
AATTCTATCATTAGGTACTATGCGTTTTACATTCGAGGTACCATCAGGAACCGTATCAGGATGAGCTATTACGAGGTCAGCAATCGCTCTGGCAGTTGTTGTATTAAAGTTACCACTCGCCCAGTTTGCCGCATACGTTGAACTAGTTATTGTAAGTGTGGAACCTACCCTAGTTGGCATCGATACTTTATATAGTCGAATTGTATGCTCTGCTAAAACTGCGTCACTGTCTGCATTGTCTGTAATTTTAACATTTATTGAGCCAGTTAAAACACTAGGATCCACTAAAATTTGGGAATGACTAGCATTTAATGTTACTTTGGCTTGGGTGTCTACTGCTCCTGTTGGATCCCTATCCTCTGAAGTAATTATGGCCATTTCGTCTGTGCTATTCGCTTTAGTGGCTCCGCCTCCAGCAACTGCTGTTAAATTATAAGTATTAGCTGTAGTTACGCCAGTAGCATAAGTTAGTTTAACTCCGTCCCTGTATGTATCAAAGAAAGATTCAAAATTATTAGTTACACTACCAGCAGAGTCTATAAAGAAGGTATGCGAAAGATTACTAGCCTGGGAAACTATTCCTGCACTATCCTCTGCTGCCGAATCCTTACTTTTAGAAATAGTATGAGTAATTTGTCTATTAATACCATGGTCTTCTTTCTCGCGTGCGGTTATTACGAAATCTAAGGCACCGCCGGCAAAAGTAACCAAAGGGGACGTTGTACTACTTACACTATGAACTTCGACATTAGCTCTATAATCTGCCGCTGTCCAAGAAGTTTCAGCACTTTGATCTGTCTGCGTAAACCCCGCACCTGTTATTTGTATTTCTGGATTACTAAAATTAAGTGCTTGTATGCTAAGGTTTAGTCCTTCACTTCCCCATGCAGTTGTTAATACCTCCGAAGAGTTATAGTTCAAAGTAGGAGCATTAGAATTTACTATCAGGCCTCTGGTTTGGGGAGGCTGCATAGTTTGCAGAAAAGACTTCAAAGTATAAACACCAGGGCTTCCAGCAGTATAGTGAATAGTACCTATTATAAAATCATTATCATAATCAATACCTAAAGAATCAACATACGCACTAGACCCCGCTGAAATTGCAGTACTAACATTTCTATCTAAGTATAATACTGTATCGCTTTCAATATAAGAAATTCTTCCTGCCTGAGTGCTGGAAAGATAAAAAATATTTTGAAAGTCTAACTGTCTAAAGGTAGTATTAGTACCAATTACTTTATTGCTTCCATTAGCTATTTCTACTGTTCCCGAAATTTGTGACCATATGCTGGAAGCACTGGTACGATAGGCATCCGCATCGTACCAGTAGAATAAATTACCATTTCTTGTTGCACCCGTCTCATTCTTCCAAGATATTAATTTAATTGGGTCATTTGCATTTGCATTGTTAGACGGTGCCGAGGCTGTTTCAGAAAAATCATAAAATATATAAGCAAAAGGAGTTCCTGCGTAAGTACCTGCAGCAACTTTATTTCCTGCCCAAGCAGTACTATTTGCACCTGATAAAGCGGAGCAATCAATACTTAATGATTTAGGATTAGTGGAATCATTTTCCTGAAATAATAATAAATTTTCATCAGCAACGTCGTCTTTATGAGGACCAATCTGATAGGATGGTTTAGCAAAAAATACTTTTCCTGAGCCGTCAGATTCTTGCTCGATAGTAGTAGTACAAAGACCTCCTTTACGAATACCTCCATGAACTCTTTCCCCGCCAAACACATCTCTTAAACTAACTTTTGCAATAGTAGGCTTAGATCGTTTATTAAAAGTACTAATTGTTCGTACCGCAATTTCATACTCTGCATCAGGTAAGTCTAAAAATCTCTTTTTAATTTGTGAGGGGGAAGCAAAGAAGGTTTCTGTTTCCCTATCTGCATTGAAGTTATGTGTAACTTCGTACCCTTTTAAATACTCATATGCTGTCGGAGGTTCCCATCGTACCTGTACTTCTTCTTTATTTCTCCAAAACCAGGGAGTTCTCATTATAATAACATTATTTGGGGCAGGTGGAGAAGCATCGGGCTCTGGTGGGTATACTGGATCGTCTACAGCAGTATTAAAGTCACCTTCTATATCATCAAATTTTTCATTGTAGTGTTCTACGGCACTTATATCAAATTCGCCGCCTTCATCCTCACTAATTCCTAAAATCTTGTATTGTTTGGGGGAAGTCATGGTTAGACGTTGTGCGGCTGTATCAGTCTGCTTTATTACCCAAATCGCGTCAGGTAAATGTGTCATTGCATCTTCTTCTAATGCTTCTGTTATTTGAACTGTGGTTCGCCCATCAACAGCGGAAGCGGGAAAAGTATAATCCACGCTATTAATTGTAGTAGATCCTGTCAAACTTCTTTCTTGAACAACCGTGGATTCTTGTAAAGATAAAGATAATGATTCGTTGGAATCATCTAAAGCATTATTTACATTCAGGTTGGTAGTATCATCACTAGTTACAACTATTGTTGCTTGGCTACCTCCATGTGTTAATCTGGCTTGATTAACAATATCTCCTCTAGCATAAGCTACCGTTCCTATAGTGGCGCTATCTTGATTAAGAACTGCTGCTTTTTTAGGAATAACTATCGCTATTGTGTATGTATAGCCTGAAGAGATCAGGTTTGCATCAATATCTCTATCTAAAGTTACTGTATAAGACCCAGTTTCTGAATAAGAATTTACCCGACCACTAAAAGGAATATCGAATTCGTCTGCATCTTGAACATTAATAATATCTCCAGGCTGTAAGAACCCAGCGTTAATTCCTGTCTTAAATCCAACAACTTCTGTTTGATTAACTGCTGTCCATAATTTCCATCGTCCATACCGTATTGCCTGACCTTCTGAAGTACAGCCAAAAGCAGTTGCTTTTTCCGTAACCACTTTACCTGAAGTGATAATATGCGCTCGATCCTCAACAATTATAGGTTCTAGCTTATAATTTGCATCGGGGTTATTCCAACTAACAATGTATTGATTGGCTCGGGTTTTACTACCCGTGCTTTCATAGCTGAACTCTCCATTTATAACATTTGCTTTTGAAAAGTTGTAAACAGGATATTTCTTTTCGTCTATAACCGGGACTATTTCTGAACCTAACCAATATATCATCCCTCTAAAAATTGTAGCCATATCCTTGAGGATTTTATAAGCATCTGTAGCTTTTTGTAAGTATAAGTTAGCAGTAAAACGAGGTTCTTTTCCCCCTTTTCCATCATTAACTAATTCATCACAATATCTTCCAATTTTATAAAGAGAATATTTATCAATATCGGTACCTTTTAACCACTCCCCTAGTCCATATCTATCGTTTACTAAAATATCATAAAAGACCCAAGCAGGATTATTGGTATATACTTTCTCATATTTTTCTCCACTTAAATTCTTTCTAAATTCCCCGTCCCAAGGTTGAAGAGTGGTTTCAATAGCTCTAGTACTAGTATTTCTAGTGTATACGGCTGCCTGTCCGGGGTGTGTTGTTTCAGCAGTATTTTCTTCTCGAGTAACATAGTTAGAAGGAACAAGGACTTTTATACCTCTAACATCATAAGTTCTTTTAGGTACGGACTGAAATTGTTTGGAGCTAAAGCGAGTTGTTGCCATAGCAGTATAAGGAAAATTAAGGTTTTCTAACATTATGCCGGTGGCTGAACTAATTTGAGAAGCTAGTACTCCGTCCCAATGTTCTGCTGCTTTTTCTAATTTTTCTGTTCTACTATCATTCCACCAATGAGGGTCTTCGTATACTCCTGCCGCACCATGGTTAGTTAGACGTGTAATCCTTATGGAAAAATCACTGAAAGGTTGGAACGGGCGTAGGTCAATCACATACTCATAGCTCAGGGCTCCTTTAAATAAAGCGCCATGAGCTACAATGTCTTCTCCAACAAAGGCTGCTGTATCCGATTGCTTAAAAGTGCCTGCTTTTAGGTTTCCGCCCAGTACGGTCCATACCATATCTTCTGATGCGCCCCTTTTAATACCGACTTCTACTCTATAACCTACTCCTGAGTGTCGATCTCCTCCTTTTTCTCTGTGGTATTGGTATAATCCGTTTCCATACTGTATAAGAAATCTGACTTGATCTATTTCTGAAGCTTGCGCCCCTGTTAAGTTAGCAGTAGTAATACTCTTTGAAGTAACACTTCCAGCAGTAGCACTTGTATATTCACCTCTCTCAAGAGGGCCGGAAGGAACAGTAAGAGCAACACTGGATGATCCTATTCCATTTAGATAGGTCATTGGAGGCTGATTTAACGTTCCAGTTCGAAATTGGTAACTAGCTTGGTCGTTTTTCTTAGTATATTCGTCTGTTCTTTGAAGAATTTCTGTGATTTCAAACTTTTTAGTAGTAAAAGCAATAGGAGGCGCCTGCTTTAAAGTTATTGTAGACCCACTAACTGCGTGTATTTCTAACCATAAGTCTAGAGTTAATGAATGCGAATTACCTGTTGCTGTTTCTACAGAATAATCCATGTTTCCTGGACCTATACCAATTATAAATTTTGCAGTGGCCGTATCCGAACTTCCAGTTACATCTATGTAGCTATGTAAATAGTGTTCCTCTGTTTCTAACGTTGCCTCAACGTCATGATCTGCAACAGATTCTCGATTAAAACTTTTTAATTGAAGTACGCTGTTTTCATAATACGGCTCATGTTTATAAGCCGGCTTAAATAAAGCTGAGGGGGCAGTCATGTCTACCTGGAAACCTTGTTTCGCGGTTGCACCATTTATAGAAATCTCTTCCGCATTTGATAACGTAACAGTAGTTTCTATAGCTTTTTTGATTATTAAAAATCTTTTTCCGCCATCAACATCTAAAGGTTGTTGACTAGTAATACTTTCTGATAAATTAACGGCAGTGGTCAAACTACCAGAAGTTGTGGTACTTGAAGCAGTAGCCGTTGTAGGAGGAACGGTTCCTACCTCCTCTTCTGCAAAAAGAGGATCCCCATTTACATAAATACTGTTTCCTCCGTCAACTAAACCTTCGATCTCTCCCTCGGAAATAATATCTGTTACAGAAACGGTTTGATACGTCGCACCCGTTGATACCTGATCAATAAGAACATTCTCATCCGCGGTTCTACGTCGATCTGTAGCTTTTATTGAACCTCTACTCATTGTATTGCTTCCTGCTGGGACAGTCCGCCGAATAAGCCATTAAACGAATATGTATAATACTTATTACCGTTATGTGCATTTGTGACCTCAAAATTAATAGGCTGTCCAGGTACTTGTAGTCTGCCATATAATACTGGAACAGGGTCTCCTTCAATTAAATTTTGCTCTGCTCCGTTAAATAAATAGGATGATTCTTGATCATTATCTGTCGATGGATCAGGAGCCATCATCTCTTGTAGCCCAGACATAGCTAGGCTAACACCTACCATAGCCACCATTAAACCCATGAAATTTAAAGAGCCTAACCCTAATGCAATAGCACCGGTGAGGCCATACTGAGTAACGGCGGCGCCGAATACTGCACCCCCAGATACACCAAATGCTCCACCTGCTACCGCGTAGGGAGCGAAGACCATTGCTGCAACCATCATAAGACCTAGTATCACTTTTCCAAAACTTCCTCCGCCTCCTGCGGGGATTGCAGTTATAGTTATATCGCCTTTTGTTAAGGGTAGAAAAAGTTCTTCATCATATTCAATTTCTTCTCCTGCAATTTCAATACCGAAATCTACCCCTCTTTCAGTACAGTCAAGAAGATATTGCTTAAAATCAGAATGATTTGCTTCTACTATTCTTAAAGCATCTCTAACACTTTCGGCATGAACCACCATTGAGTGCCCATACTTTTCACCAATTTCTCCTTCTAAATATAATCTACGCTGCATATCTATACGCTCCTACTAACCATTTTTTCCATTTTGGATATAAACTTTCTCTACATGATAATCTATTTTCTGCATGATGATAGAACACTTCATTACCTAAATAAACCCCGCAATGATTATTAATAGCTGAAAAAATTCTAAAAATTAGTACATCATTTTCTTGTATTTTTTCTACTGGGACTGGAACATGTCCCCATTCCGCAATAGTCTCATCATTAAAATAGTCAATATCTTTATCCCAGTAATCTTCTACAAACATCGCTCTGGGAGGGAGCTCTATTCCTTTTGTATTTAAATAATCTCTCATTGCTTCAAAACAATCATTAACACCAAATTCGTATTCTCTTCCGTATAAGTCAGTAGTATCAGTCTCTGGCTCTATTATTGTTAAATCCATTTCTGGATAACTAAATATGTAATACTTCTTTCCTAAAGCATTACAATTATTTATGTCTAGTTCGCTCGGTTCTGAACTTTCATCGGGGTGACTATGTACTATTCCGATAATGTCTGAAGTTCGAGCAATTTTTAAATATTCTTTGGTATCAATTATAAAATGATTATCTTCTTCTGCAATATTTGTACAAGGTATCCATTTTTGTTTCCCTTTAATTACAGTAATAATACCACAGCCTTCTCTTGGGTACTCATCTGCAAAATGTTGTCTTATATCTTCAAGAAACTGCACTATCTAAACTTCCTACTCCCTGGGAATCCACCAAAAGGCAAAGGAACAGCCGTATTTAAACTAGCTGAAGTTAAAAAGTTAAACCCTACACCTGTGGACATAACCGGAGTAGTCGTGGCGGTGTGCAATTTTTGAGCTTGATAACGTAACTTACATGAGTTTAAAAGCTTACCGCAAACATCTCCCCGAACCCAATGACTAGGTGCTTCTCCTGGTTCGTAAGAAGAATTTTTAGTGTGTGCTTTTGTGGCTCGCCATACCGTATTATTATGTAGCACATATGAGTTTTCTCTTATATCATCAGTATTAATAGTAAATTGTGTATTAGAAGGGGCATCACTCCATACAGTATATAACCTACATCTTACCCAATAAACAGGATCATTTAAAGGCCCCGCATTACTATCCATTTTAGATATATAAGCTACTCTAGCATTACCTGCCACTCCTGCAACAGGCTCTAAAACAATATAATTCTCTTGATACGTAGGGGTTGTAGCAGTTAATGAAGCCCTACCACCACCGGAATTATTTGAAGTATTATAACTATATACCCATAAAAAAGTAGCATCTCCAATAGAGCCGCTTCCTGCTGAAAGAATTCCGCCGGAACCGCTATAACCACTTGGAACTACTTTAAAGAGTGGCTCATCATCTACAGTTACAAAAACACTACTAGCAGTCCCATCCGCTGCTACGAATTGATTATGTGTTTTCCAATGACAAGCACCTCTCTTTTCTGTAAGACCTGCAGCAGCTCCTTGATAACGCCAAGGACAATACTTTCCAATTACATCTCTAGTGGGTATTCTAATCCCTGCTAAATCAATAGGGGAGGATAATTCTAAAGTTACGAATACGTTATTCTTTGACTGAATCCTATCAATTATATAGGTATCTTTATTAAACTCTACAGTAGGATTACTTGTTAAATACTTTTCTAATGTTCGTCGCCTAATTAATTTTGATCCAACTAAATCATCTATTCTGAAATCAGTATAGGTTAACTCCTCTCCGTCAACTACTGCATCCCAGGTTCCGTCTTCCATTTGGGTTTTAAATACTGATTGATTTTTTATTAAAGACTCTACATTAGCAATAGTAAGAGTTGGACGACTCATTGCCCCACTAGAACTAACTTCTATATCTGATAATAATATTGGTAATGCGAGATAAGTATTGCCGTCGTAAGTAATATTAGCACTATTTTCGTTTCTGCCGGCATGAAAGTATAAAATATTATTACTACCAGATCCTATTTCTAGCTCATAAAACTCTAAATAACCGGTATTAACTTCTTGTTTCTGTAGATCAGCTGCTAACTCTTTACTCATGGTTCGAATACTCTTCTAAAACTACAAGAAACGTTATAAAAGTCTCCGTTTGAATACGTTATATTCCAAGTATCACAAACTACTTTCATGGTGCGCTCATTGGGATTTGTAAATGTTAAGTCAGTATTATCAGACATAGTTTGAGCTGTATCTAAAGTTAAATTAATACCACTTATAGCCGCTACCTTAACTACGGGGTCTGTCGAAATACCAGAGCCAGTAACAGTAGCTCCTACAGAAATATCTAAATTAGTAGTGGCAGCATCTAGAACTACTGCTGTACTAGCATTGCTTATAGCCCCATTAACTTTAGCAGTTGCCGTAGTGGTTGAGTTGGTGTCTGGAATAGTAAAATCAAAATTAGAGACACCCGCTTTAGTATCAAAAAAAGCTATAATATCATCTGCTTCTGTTTTTTCCCTGTTCATAAAATTTATAGTATAAGTTTCACCTAAATTATTAATTCCATCAACTATTCTCTGTTGATAGCCGTCCCCAAACTGCGCTACTCTGAGTTTTGGCTGTACTGCTCGAGATAAACTTTTATCGGGTATAATCTTTTTATCTGTAACATTAGTTGCTGTAAAACCAATAGCCATTATGCTACTCCATACGGATTAAGAATACCACCCGATCTCTTTTGGTTCTGCAGTTCCACTTGTACTGCCTTCGCAATAGCTGACCCTAATTGATTGGCTGCCTGACTATCGCCCTGCTGTTGCCCACCTGCATTATCTCCACCATTTCCATTCATATTCACAGTTACATTTACATTATTTTGTTGTCCTCCTGCACCTCCCATGAGTTCCACGGGTATTTTTCTATTATGAGGTAGAGGTACTACTGCTTCATTTCCATGTAAAGTTGCAGGGTATCCTTGAGTGGGTCCACGAGCTATACCCCCTGAAGTATAATTCTTACCTCTAGGTCCGAATACTCCGCCATTTTTTGCCCAAGCACCTCCACCCGTACCAACTGTAGGTGCTTGATTTACTCCTGAGCCTGCCCAGGACGGAGTTGTTCCTCCAGATGCCATTCCCATTGCTGCCATTATTGCTTTTTGAATTAACAGCTTAATTATCATTTTAGCAATATCGGCAAGTATTGCTTTAGCCATGTCTCTAAATGCTTCTTTAGCACTCTTAGACCCATCTACTATAGACATGAAAGCACTTTCCATATTATTAAGTATGGATTCTGAAATGCCTTTTTTCATTTCTATCATTTGATTTAACTGATATTGTTGCTTTGCTTGCTCTTTTAAACTCGCTTCTTGCGCCTCATTTAAAGGTCCCATCTTATCCATAGCCGCTATTTTCATATCTATAAATAGTTGCTCTTCTTTATTAAAGAAACTACTTTGAGCTCTCATGTTTAATTGCTCTGCGGCTGCTACATTCTGATTAGTAATCACGTCAAATAGATTTTTATTATAGTCTAAATCATTCTTTGTATTTTGAACCTTAGCATTAGCAGCATTAAGATCTGTTCCGAATTTGCTGAGGGTAGTCGAATCTGTAGCTCTCGTCATTAGAGCGTCATCAGTAACAGATGCAGCTATCCCGGAGCCTTCAGCTCCCCTCATACCCTTAAGTTCTTCGAATTGTCTCTGTACTTCTAGATTATAAAGGTCATTTACTCGGGTCTGTATACCTTGATCTACCTCTAGCTGCCTTTCTCCTTGAGTTACATTAGATTGACGTTGCTCTCCTACGGATTTCCAGGTTCCTCCTCCCATTTTTGCCTTATGAGCAGCATTAGCCCTAGCCAGGGCTATCGACGCTATTTCACTTTTCTCTTTGGCGAGAGCAGCTAAATAATGCTTTTGAACGTTCAACTGTGCACGTTGATATTCTAGCTTATCTTTAGCGACCTGTGCGATTGCTTGTTGAATGTTCAATTCATTCTTGGCTTCCTCTTCTAATCTATTTGCTGCGACAAGAGCATCCGCTGCCGCTTGCGCGGATGATGAGTTTGCATTATCCCGTGCATCTGCTTGCATCGCTAGTGCCTGTGTATGCTTATCTTGGGCTTTCCAAAGTCTTTTATTTATATTGAACTCTTGATGTTTAAGATTAACTAACTTTCCTTCAACAGTGAGTCCAAGTGTTTGGGTTTTTATGGACTTTAACTCATCTGCTTGTCTGGTCAATAGTAGTGCCTTCATATCCGTGTGCCAGGTTGCTATATTGGTTAGCCTACCTTCACGGCTTTCCAGAAGAGCATTTATCTCTGCCTCTTCCTCCTTCGCGCCCTTCAGATGCTTTTCTATATCTTTCTTGTTCTTCATTTGTTTCCAGTCTTCTTCTGTGATCTTGGTAGTAATGCCTAGCCCTTGCAGGTGGGTCTGATACGCTGAGAACGAAAGATCCGCTAATAACTTATGATCTTTTAGCTGCCCCTTTAACCATAGGGCGCTTTGCCTAGCACCATCTGCTTTGTTTTTGTCTCCCGCAGCCAATTTTTTCTCCAACTCAATTCTTTCCTTTGATATAGTGTTTTCTGTATTTCTTATATTTACAGTCTTTGCCAGAACATGGGAAGTTTGCAAGGAAGCTGCTAGTGAGGCGTCTTGCATAGTTTTTATATTACGGTTTTCTTGAGCAAGAAGAGTTTCAGCACCTGTAGGTTTAACCATAGAATCTATCAGTGTGGTATAGGCTTTATCGGCTCTAGAAAGGCTTTGAGGTAGCTGCTCAATTCTTTGCCCTAAATCAATCGTTTCGGCGGAGGTTTCTATTAAACTTGTTTTTAACTTACTACTTACTGGACCTGCGAAGTTTTCAATATTAGGTTTTAACTTATTAAACTCTGGATTAAGGGCGGCCGCAGCGTCCACAACCCCAAGCATCTTCTCCTGCAACTCGTCTACATCATCCATACCTTTCAAATTCTGCAAATTATCCACCTGCTCGATGAAATTTTTAGGATCTAGACTTTGTAAACTCCTTCCCTCACTAATCGCTGCCTGTCCTCCTACTGCCATGTTATCTCTGGCTTTGGCGGCGTTATTCATCTCTCCAGCCAATCCTTCGTATTTTTTTGTTAGGGTGTCTATCGTTTCTTCTGCTGCTTTTTGTTCAGCTGGCTTTGGAAATATCCACTCCCATAAAGACTGTCCTGCTGAAATAATGAGACTAATCATACCAATCCAGCTCATAGCTGAGAATGCTTTATTTATTACGCCAGCGGTCCATCTAGCTGTTTTTGCCATAGTAGCCGTAAATAACTTCCATTCTCTTCCCATTATTAATAGATTTTTTTTAAACTTCATTTTTGTTTCACCAAAAAACATCTGAATTTTTTTGTTACTTTTAGCGGCGTGAGCAACTCTCAGATCGTAAGACCTTCTCATATCTTGAAGCTCGGCTTTATTATAACCTTGTAAGGCACCACGACGAATTTCGCCATGTTTTTTCAGTTGGTTTTCTGCATCTCTAAGAGTATCTCCTGCTGCTTTTTGATTTCCGCCCGTACCAGTCATAAAATCTATATCTGCTCCGCGTGCTGTTCCTTTACTCTCTGCTGTGGCTTGTGCGATGGCTGCTGCTTCTTCTTCCGCCATATTCAATCGTGTTAAGGCTTCTACTTGCTCATCAATTCGCCTCCCATAATCTTTTGCTTCTTTTTTACTTTGTTTTGCTTTCTTCTTCGAGCTTTTTTCCCACTCTTCCATACTAGGGATGATCCCTTTTATAATTGGTAAAGCTACCAGAGACAATGCCGCTACCAAGCCCAGGGTATTATCGGTCAAAAATCTGAATATAGGAGCTAATTTTGCAAGTACTCCTTCTTTAAGAGTGTTTACTAGTTCATCAAAAGATCTAGCAAACTGATTTAAAGCCAGTGCATCTTGATCCATTAAGGCTTCCATCATTCCAAACTTACTCTCTGCTTGGTCTAACACATCATTTGCTACTGCTTGGGTTCTTTGCCATGCTGTCAGATCGGTAACACTTTGTCCGACTGCTTGAGCGTACTTTCGAGTAGCAGTATCTAGTCTTAAAATGATACCTAGTTCGTCTAGTAGTTCTGGTTCAGCTTTTGTAACACCTCTAATTAAACGATTAAAAGAGTCGGTCAAATCTCTGCCAAGTGCTGCAGAAGTATTTTTGGCGGCCGTAGCTAAATCCGTTAATTGACTGGCTGTTAAACCTGCTGCAGTACCAATAGATACTGCTTGGGAAGCTTCTAAAAATCCTAATTGAGCGTCGGTTGCTGCAATTACTGAATCAGTAATTGTTTTGTAAGCAGTACCAGTTGCTGCTCCAAGAGCTTCTTGTCCCGCTGTTAAGTTCTTTAGCTGAGCCGCTGATTGTAAGAATTGAAATGCCGCAGAAACAGCAAATATCTGGGCAGCAAGACTAGCATAGGCACCTACAAGACCACCCATACCTTGTTGCATTTTTGAAAAGTTTTTAGTAGTATTTGACGACTGTTTACCAGTACCCTTAAGATTCCTATTAAGGGTTTGGCTGTTTTTATTTAACTGATCGGTACCCTTCGCGGCTTTGTCTGCCCCTACACCCGTTTTCTCTAGTTCAATACCTAGAGCTTTTGCATTAACAGCAACACGTTTAGTAGTACCTTTATCATCAATTACTACATCAATATATACTTTATTCTTTTTAGCCATTATCCCTGCACATTATGGGTATATGTTTTACCCGCTTGCTGCGATTTTCTTTCTGCTGCTTTACGTTTATGTTCCTGATTTTGCATACGATCGTATATTACAAGAGATTCGTACATCTTCATAAAATATAGAGTAACCGTAGGATCTTCAATATTATAAATATCAAATAACTGTGTACACTGTGACCAATCTTTTCCTAGATAAGTACCTGACATTCCATCCCAATTATCCGATAGTAGATCAAACATAAAAAATGCCACTTGAATTTCTTCCGGAAATCCAGAAGAATCGAGCGGCATTTTGGTAGGATCTGGTTCTTGCCCTAATTGCTCACAGATACGTAGATATTTTTCAACATCCATAGTACCTTGTTCTTGTATATAGCGTTCAAGTAACGTTCTTATTTCAGCTACTTGTTTCCAGTAAAATTTTCTAAGTCACCTACTACTTCTGTAACCCACGTATCAAAGTCGGTTGCATTTTTCATCAGTAACTCAGCATTTTCTTGAGTATAGGGCAAGCAATCATCTGGATTAAGGGTACTAATATCCACCAAAAGAAGCTCTTCTAAGTATGAAAATTTTAGACCTTTCCATCCTTTAATTACTGCTTTGGTATACTCAACGATAAATTTATCTTCATCCATCTCTTCAAATGGTTGATGACTCTTTTTATCCCACTTCGTACTCATACATCTCTTACGAAGTTTTATTAGTTCTTCTCGGGCTAAAAAACAAATATCTATACTTACACCTTTAAACCTAGGGAAGTCGATTGATACTGTTTTACTTGGAGTCATAAGACTCTTTAACGATACTGTTGGTTTCTTTTCTTCGGGCATTACATTATTCCTTATTTAAAAATTAAATTATACTAAATAACACAAGAAATGTCAAGAATTATTTTTGGAGGGTGAGGAGAAAAAGGGGCCGAAGCCCCTTAAAATTAGTACGTTGAAGGCGGATAATAAACTACATTAGTAATTTCATCGGCTGCTCCAAAGTCTGTGGGTAGCGCGGTGAAAGTAGTCTCTAGTGAGATTACATCCTCTACTTGGTGCGTAGGCACCTCGATGTGTGCGGTCGGGAAAGTAACTTTAACAGCAGGATCAGTAGTGTTGCCTGTCGCGGCAGAACCACCAATATGCATTATTACTTTAAACTTGTTCACAACCTTACTCATAGCACCTGTACCTACCAGGTCATTAAAGAACTGTCGGGAAGTACCATTTGTAGTATCGGTATCTTCAAGAGTCATATAACAAGTTGCGTTTCCACCAGCAGTTCGTGTGCCTGTTACGTGTTCCAGCGGCTTGTTAATTGCTCCCAATTCTTCCGGTACTAGATAGGTAATATTGTTTCCAATATTAAAACTACCACCAGTCAATGTTAAGCTATACTTTCCATTGCCAATAGTGCTTCCAGTTAACGTTGCTCCAGCATTTAAAGCGTCAAGATCCTTCAATCCTGTTCCAGTTCCGTTTGTTGCATTTGTTTCAGTATCATACAACTTGAGCTGTGTAGTTGAAGTAACATTTACATACCATGTACCGTTCAAGTCAAAAGCAGTACCAGCGGCGCCGGTAATACCAGAAATTTGAACTTGGTCGCCAGTTGTAAAGTTATGAGCAGTACTTGTAGTTATTTTATCGGTTGTACCACTTACGTCAACTGCTGAAATAACTGCATGCTGCCCTGGGAAAGTACCTGCCACTTTATCGGCCGCATCCGCTGCCTCAATAGACACCGCTGTTAATCGGTTACGAATAAAGTTCTTAGTACTAGTAGTTGCTTCATCAATTGCTTGAGTGACCGCAGCTTGTGTAGAGCCTACATTATTTGCAATAGATACTGCTCGTGAGTTACCAGTATCAATAATAATGTCTCCTAAAACTAAATTACCGCCACCAACTCTACCTGCAGCAACTGTTGCATCATGACGTGCAGAAATTCCTACCTTCTCGGAATGATCCTGTACTTCTTTCGCAAAGCCTGACCAATTAAGAGTAGCAATACCATCAACATCAAAATCAACAGTGACTTCATTAATAATTGCTTCAGGTAATCTGTATACTAAAGGATTACTTGCTGCTGTATCGATTAAGAAGAAAACTGTAAAAGAGTGCAAAGCTGATCTGTTTGATTCAGTAAAAACTATTGTACTACTTGTATCAGTAGGGGTTATAACGTCGGTTTCTGACCCACTTACTGCATTTACATTTCTTCTAAAAGACATTTTACTACTATTAACGACATATTTATCTGCACCACACATGGAAGCCCATAAAACTTCTTCGATTGAATGAACGCCGGTCTGTGCTGCGAGTTCTGCGGCTTTTACACCATCATAGTCATTAGCTTGAATTGCATTCTGCCCTACAGAATCAAACGGACGAATATATGTGCTAAATGAAAATTCTGCAGGAGCAAGAGAGTCGGTAAACATACGACGACCTCTACGAGATACGCCTGCTGTACTTTCCATTTCTGCCAGAGTTATTTCTGACGTATTGGTTGTTTGTGAGAAACTATATCCATCAAGGACGGGGATTTCCCACAAAGCCCCTTTTCCTAAATCCGCTGCATCCTCGGTATTGTCTGTTGTGTTCCTAAACTGAACAAACATACGAGTATCACGGCTAAAGTATAGTTGTTGTGCCATAGATTATCTCCTATGAACTTGAAAAGACTGAATCGTGAACATCTGTTCGTGCCAGTATTTTCTTAGTAACGAACCTCTATTAGTACTTCTCCTACTCCTAAAGGATCTAATACACCCTCATCAGTATCTATACTGATGACAGTAATTTGGTGAGTATGCTGTTCTAAACCATTTCTATCATGGTAAAGAAGTCTGCTATTCTCCTCTAATACTGTTTCTACGTCTTCCAATAGTTCATCTAATGCTTCTACTGAATCCTCTTGGTTGACATAACAACGTATAGTAACATTTAAAAATCGATCTTTGTATCCTGCAGTTTGGTACTGCCGTGTTTCTGATCCTGCATTTAAATGAATTGCAGGGAACTCTTCTACTTCATCCCAGAATTTTAATCGTGGACTTGTTTCTGCTACTGCTTGCTTAAACAGTCCTCGCCCATCAATAGAAGCCAACTTATCTGAGAGTGCTTGTGAAATTCCCTGTCTGCGAGACGTATAAAGTCTTTCATTTGGCATTATAGTCTCCTAGTATAAAATCTTCCTAAAGCCATATTTGCGGCGATTTCTCGTATAGATTTATCAATTATTTTACGAGGGTCTCTATTTGAGTTTGCCCAGGGAGTTGACCCCTCCCCTACTTCAAATACCTGATAAGGACTTTTAGCATATGTATACCCAAAACTAATATGTCCAGCATTAGTACGAGCTGCATCTTGTAATCTTACACTGCTTGCAAATCTTCCAGTCCTATTTTCTAGTCTAGGTGCTCCCATATTCTTTTCAACAGTTTGTGGGAGTTTATCATTAATTATACCAAGTAAATTAGTAACACTAAATTTATCTCTTTTCCGTCTACCTGCCTTCTGTTTCTTGGCGGTTAATACTTGTGTATTGGGCTTACTTTCTGTTACACCCATTATCTCTACTTTACTTTTAACTTTTGATCTTACTGTACCCTTACTTTTTTCTCTTATTACCTGCTTCTTAGTCCCTGTGCTTTTTAGTTTTCCCTTACCTTTAGCAAGAGAAAAAAGTGTTGTCTGAGCAATAGCATCGGGCAAACTAGTGGAACCAGGGTCTAGAATTACTTCCTGTAAATCTCGTTCAAGAGCTAGAAAAGCACTTTTCTCATCTTCTCTTCCTTGCTCTTGATTATATAAAGAACTTTGAACTGTTATAATTGGCACATATCTTTTTTGAAAATTACCATTTGAATCAACAACCATTTCATGGTTAATCGTCACTTGCATTTCTGTTTCGTAATTATGTACTAGCTTAGTTATTCTAGGAGAATTTATTGCTGCTATTTTTGCTTTAGCTCTTGCAACAGACACCTGACTTATTGCCAAGCCTACTCCTTCATCTGCATGACCTAATTGACTTCCGTGCTTATTATCTGCACCAGTCATCATTTTGCTTTCATTTTCTGAAACTTCTCTGTAGTTCCTTCCTACTACCGCTGCTAAAACTTCTTTTCTTCCTCCTTTGAACCCTTTCCACCCCTCGTTTAAATCTCTGAATTTTCTTATAACTAGAACTGTCATTCCAGGGCTTGATTGTCTATACTCGTCTCGTAAAGTAATATAAAAGTCCTTATCATCTTCGTTTAACCCAGAAAGAAAAGGGGCTTGTAAATGGGTCTCAAGCTCTTTTACATAATCATCGAAAATATTATTCACCTGCATGGGTGTAATATCAGGAAATATAGGTTTAAACGTACCTTTAAAAACGGCTTCTGGTATTCTAAGAATCTGTCCCTCAATTCTTTGGGTCTTATTTTTTAGCTTACTAGATTTTCTATCCGCCTTGAACTGATCAATTACGGCTTGAGCTAGTGCCTTATCTGTTTGTGTTCCCATTAATAATTTTTATATAAATCTAGGATTCTCTTAATGTGGTCTGGGAAATCGACATTACCTTTTTGACTAGTAGTACCTTGGTTTTGCATACTAGCACCTGCTATAGATTGCCTTTGCTTATGCTCGTCCTTTAGATAATAAGTAACAAGATCAAGCACTGCGAGCTTAAGATCAGAAGGCACCGCACTATAGCCGGCTGTATAAACTACTTTTACTGCTCCAACTCCACGAGCCCAACTTTTAAAGCCCCCTGAAGAAAGAGTTCTATAAACACTGTCTGTAACAGTATCTAAATAATATTCGTATGCTCCTGTAGTCAGAGTTGCGTATGATTCTGAATATGAGCTTCGTTCTTGTACGCTTACTATCGCATTGACTGGGCTTTCGGTAAGCTGAACAATATGACTACTCCAATTAATATCAAATATTTCAGTTTTGTTAGACGAGTAGTAGTCTACAAAACTGTTACCACAGTAAGTTTTTACTAATTCACTCACAGAAGGAATAATTACTTCCAGTCTAGCATCATCCTTAGGTTGGTTGATACCTTCTGCAGTTTTATAATCTTGTAATGTAATTAAATTTGCCATAAGTTAATTAATAAAAACTTGGGGGAGGGTTGCTCCCCCGAGTTATTAAGATTTGTACAATTAGATGTACTTTAATCTCATTGAAGGCTTATCACTGCCTGCTGCAGCGTACAACTCGTTGAAGCCAAGTGATTGAGCGGCAACGATCACATTTTGCTGATCTTTGACACTGTACTCAGTTTCAATGCTGACACCCTTGAGTTTGGGTACAACATAGTTGTCTATATTAACAGCAACAGCTGCTGTTGTAGTAGCTGCGCCAGCGGCGGCCAAATTACTTGCTAACTGGTTAGTTGCAACTACGGGAGAACCGTAGACTGAACCAACTACACCAATACGCTTAGTTGCTAGGTCGTTTCCAACTTCGCTTACGTCGGTGAATCCAGAAGCATCAATTAGCTCGTAGTAAACGTCATTAGGAACAATGAAGGCTACTCTTGAAGGGTCTAAACCATACTTGCCCATCTCCTTTCTCATACCGAGAAGGATGGCGGGAGTAACTTCATCTGAACCAGAAGCGTCTACTGAAGCAGTAGTGGTTGTAGCGGTAGAAAGACCATTAGTATCGTCAGTACCATCCTGACCTACAAGACCTTTTCTTATGCTAGCTGATGTTCCACCTACAAGCATCATCTTGTCAGTGGCAACTGCGTGTGCACGTGCTAGTGCGGAAGTAACAATAGGTAACAATGTTACAACTACTTGCTCGTCGGTATCATTCGAGATATAAGTACCAGCGATCAATCTGTGAGCCTGTAAGATTACTTGGCTAACAGTATAGTTGTTATCACCTGCGTCAGAGAGTTGGTTAGATGAATCACCTACACCAGCTGCGCTGAACGTTGCTGCTCCTGCGTCTGGGGCCAATGGTAGTACAGTGGCACCGGAAGCAACTTGGATATCACGGAAAAGAGGTGCAACCTTCATTTCCTGACGTACTTCGTTCTCAAACTGAGTTGAGACGATTACATCGATACCTGCTGAGGTAGTAGATGTATAATCCACTCCAGCTTTTTGCATGACATTTTTGCCGAAATCGGTATCCATACCTTTTCCAGTAATCTTGCCAAGAACAGTTGCTTCGAGAAGCTCTCGACCGTGTGCCTGAAGATCGCTCTTCTGACGTCCAGAGAAATCACGCTTACTGTTTTGAATTGCTTCAAGTTCAGCTTGCTTCTCTTCTAAGTCTTTCTTATACTTCTCCATAACTTCCGCAGCATTCACTTTCTCATCTTCGAATTCTTTACGGATATCGTTCATCAAGCGCTCTGCACCTGACTCTACGCCAGTTTTGATTGCAGTCTTGACTTCTTCTTCTTGCTGAGTTTTGGCTTCTGCATCAGCAGCGGCTTTCTCCTCAACTTCTTTTTGTACAGCCTCTTCGGCTGCTTTTTGCTCGGCTTGCTTCATTGCGATTTTAGCAGCAGTTTCCTCAGCTACCTTTTTAGCAAAAGCTTCCAAGTCAACGGGTTGATTTGTCTCTTCAGACATTTGTATCTCCTTTTGGACTTGCGCCCCGTCACTATTAGTGAAAGTTTTTTTGAAATCTTCGTACTCGGACATGGAGTCGAAGGACTTCGCCAGTGAAAAAGTAGCCGTTTGGTTACAGGGTACAGATACTACTGATACCTCAAACAATTCAGCGTCCTTTATTCTTAATCCGTCGGTTTCCTCTAAGTAATCAGCATCCTTGACTCGGAAACCAACAGAAAAGGCTCCAAGGACACCGTCTTTAACTAAGTCCACAACATCTTTGGCGGCCTTACTTATCTTGGCCTCCATCTCTAGTCCATTTTCAGTAGCTTTTAGTCCAGTAGCTCTTCCAATAGGTCTATTATAGTCATGGTTAAAAAGAATTATGGGATTCTTTTCAAAATTTTTCAATCCACCTTTAGTCCAGGCATCTGCTGAAATAGAATCGCCCGCGCGATCAAATTCAGTTGTGCTTGCCATACCTCGAATTTTAACACTTCCATCTTCTTCAGTATGAGACTTAAAAGTAGAGGTGAGATTAAATACCTTCTCCATCATCCCCCTCGTCTTCCGCTTTAACCTCAGCGGTCTTAGCCTTTTCCATTTTTGGTGCGATGGGAGGCTCTTTTTTCTCGGGGACTTTATGAATAAGTTCCCATAAATCTGATTGTTCTTTTTCTAACATAGCCAACATCTTAGCCCAAGAACCACAAATTCTATCTACTTCTTTGACATTCAAGAATTTAGGTCTATTATTAAGTTTAGCGTATTCCGCCCGTGACGGAACTTGCCCTAACTCGGCAAAGAACATTCCGATTTCTCGTACAAGGCGTAGCTTTCTTGATCTAGTTGCTGCCATTATTCTCTTCCTCTTCAATCGGTCTTCCCCCTTCCGAGGGGTTAACGGCACTTCCAGCAATATTTGCTGGGACTCGTAAGTCATCGTACCCTGTAACAGAATCAAACCCTAAATTATCTCTTGCTTCATTTGGAGAAATTATACCTCCATTAACTAAAGAAGTATAGTATAAGGCTTGATCTCTGAGTTCTGGTTGTAACGCTGGAATATTAGTTACATCTTCTTTTATTTCGAAGCCAAAAAACCGGCTCAAACCAAAATTCATTTTTCTCACAATAGGTAGTATAGTTTCTAAATAATATAGTCTCATGTTAGGACGTATATTTGCATTATTTCCTGAATCTAACATGATAGGAGGAACGCCTATTGCCTTTAATATAATCTTTTCATTTTCTTGTATGGCCGATTGGAAATCTAGTTCTTTAAAATTAACATTTGAAATTTTATCAATTTCTATACCTCCATCAAGTATTAGAGGTCTTCGTCCACCTGTATCTGGACGATAACGTATCTGCCATGACTGCATCATTCTTTCTTTAATTTTCTCAGATAATGTATTTGGAGATTTAAGCACTAACCCAGGCACTGCTCCATTCTTAAAAAAGTTATCTTGAAAACTTCGCATATAAGACATAATTTGCATTGTACGAACTGCCGGCTTTAACCTTGATACTCCCCTATAAATATCATGAAAAGAATTTTCTTTTATATGTATTATTTCATTGGGGCTATAGTCAATTTCGTTATAAGTGTATCGTTCGACGTAAGTTTTGGGGTCTCCATGTATTTGTACAGTATCTGCAGGGACATGATATAAATGAGCACCATCATAATAAATAAACATGTTGCCGTCTAAAAGATAATCTGTAATTAGATTTCTTTTAAATGTACTAATATCTTGGAAAGGGTTGGGCTCTTTATTAAGTAAAGTATCTACTTTGGCTCGCTTTATTCCTCTAATAACTCCAGGAACAGAAACTCTATCAACTATTGCGGGGATTTCGGCAGTATCATCTACAACCATATTAACAGCACGATTTACAACTTCTAGATTTTCATAATAAGTTTCATACTTATCTGTAAATTCACGAGAAGTTTGACTACCGCTACCTAAATAAGCTTGTATAGGATTTAACTTTTCCTCAGTTTCCTCCCTTCGAAAGAATCGATCATACCATGCCATATTTATCTCTTTGAATCTGTACCCAACGCATTTGCTTTTTTGCTGTGGTCAATGCTGGGTTGCGTCCATATACTTTATGTAGCTGTCGATGGTGGTCGTAACACAAAGTTACAGTGTGCTCATACATCTCTGCCCAATGTTCTTCTATAAAATCATCTCTAATTACAATAATAGACTGAGGGTCGTGCCCCGTCTTTTTTATCCAACGATGTATTAAAGGAGCTAAACTGTAATAATGGTGGAAGTCTAGTTTGGTGTCAGCACCACAGATATAGCATTCCGAGCCCTTCTCATAGTTATTCTTAGCTCTATCTCGGATATATTTTACTATATCTCGCTTCAGTTCGGTCATTGGGTTTTAGAACTTCTATTTTCAATACCAGAATTATATCTAGTTTCAGATACTATGTCAAACATTATTTTTCACAGGTCTCCTAAAAACTTATTGCGGAAGTTTCAAACGAATACAAAGCATATCTAAGTGCATCGGACATATGTGAAGCTCTGTTATGTTTTGGTTTTTCACGAGCCAAATTTGGATTGGCGTCCCACTGATATTGATCTAAAGCTGCCAATGTTTCTGCACAAGTTTGTTCTACTAGTAATTTATCATTGTCTACGATTGCGGCTACGTGCGCTATTCCATCTAAGACACTCTTCTTGGCATTGATAGTAGAAATATCATAATTTTGAGCAAAGTCAAATCGTGTTTGCTGTGCTGCTGAGTCAATATAAATGTAATCTATATCCCATTTTGTAATCATACTTTGTATTTGTAAAGCATGCTGTTCAGTAGTTTTCTCTGCATCTAGGTATTCGTCTAACAAGTAATAGGTTTCCTCATCCCAATCATATCCAAGTACACAGAAAGCAGTAGGGTCTCTATAACCTACGTCAAGCCCTGCAAACACATCCATCTTAGAAGTATCTAACTCACTAAAGTTTGCTATACATTCTTCGTGGTTAAAGTTCCATATCTGACCTTCATAAGTATTAAAATCGGCTTCATATTCTTGTCTAAATTCGGCATCGGACATAGATTTTCTAGCTTCCGCAATATCATTCTCAGACATGCGAGGATTATCTTTATAAGTGGCTCTAATAGATGCCCATTCTTCGAATTCATCTTGAAATCCTCTGTAGAAAAACTCGGAGAACCAGTTGTTCTTCCCTCTAGGTGTACTTATGAAGATGGCTTTTGAGTTATCTTTATCGAGCGTGGGGCGAAGGGCAACATTGAAGGCGTCTCTTCCATCAGCCAGAGCGGCCTCATCAAAGATGATAAGGTCGTAACTCC
>Ga0209404_10000876_pt1 | contig 22363 bp, 39 predicted proteins | sample TroAtlMetagenome_2_FD_187447 | JGI IMG/M metagenome (GOLD analysis project Ga0209404, IMG submission 187447) | Marine eukaryotic phytoplankton communities from Atlantic Ocean - Tropical Atlantic ANT8 Metagenome (SPAdes) (version 2) | ecosystem: Environmental > Aquatic > Marine > Oceanic...
ATCTAGAGGACGTAAGTTGCCCGGTGCATGGATAGATCAGCTACCAGATGAAGTGTTCAACCAGTGTTGGGATGGTACCAACAACGGCATAGGAAAGATAATGATGACCAAATGGTTACAATCTTTAGGCTATGACGATGCGACACAAGGCAAGGTAGCCGCGTTTTCTACTCGTGACCGACGCTAAGTCCCTAGAGGATTATGCCTTAGATGGCACAACGATTCAGGAAGTTACGCAACTCTCTAGAAAGCTTGCTAAAACCAAAACAGAAAGAGATGTTTTTAAGGCGCAAGTTAAAGAGTTGGAAGATACACTTGAAGAAGCAGAACTACGAAGCAAAATATTCACACATTTAAACGGGCATAATTATAAACCTCCGACTTGGTTAACACGTAAATCTAAAAAATCCAGTGGTGTAGTATGCACTATTCTTTCTGATACGCATTTCGATGAAGTAGTAAGACCAGAAGAAATACAATTTAAAAACGAGTACAACAGAGAGATAGCGGTTAAACGATTAGAAAACTACTTCCAGAAAATTATTCTATTAACAAAAGATTATATTACGGGTATCGAATACGAAGGTTGCGTTCTCTTTCTCGGTGGCGATATTTTTTCAGGCGACATTCACGAAGAACTAACAGAAACAAACGAAGACACAATGCTAGCGTCAGTGATCTTTTGGACAGAACAAATAACAGCAGGAATCAATCTTTTATCAGAACATTTTAATCACGTTCATGTCCCATGCGTAGTAGGTAACCACGGTAGAAGATCACGTAAACCTAGATCAAAGCTAAGAGTCAAAGATAATTTCGATTGGTTTCTTTCCAAAACTTTAGAGCAAAGATTTATAGATAACGACAAAGTAACATTTAACGTAGCAACAGGAGCAGACTTAATCGTTGAGGTTCAAGATACTACCTATCTCTTAACACATGGCGACCAAGCCAGAGGTGGTGGAGGGATAGGCGGTATCTGGCCTCCGTTAATGAGGTTTGTTGCACGGAAACGCAACAATGTAGACTTTGATTATATGGTGCTAGGACACTTTCATCAATTAATAATGGCACCCTCATCTAGGTTTATGCTTAATGGAAGTTTAAAAGGTTACGATGAGTATGCTTCTACTGAGAATTTTGCGTATGAAGATCCGCAACAAGCTTTATGGATTAATGTCCCTGATAAGGGTGTGCTTTGGCAGACTGCTTTACTCGTCGATTAAAGGTGTAGCGAAACAAAGAGGACATTCGTTTTCAAAGTCATCGCGTTTAGTAATATTTTTTCCTACGTACCCATCGCAATTCCAACACTTTGTGTACTCTTTAGCTCTGCCAGTTTGATGTTCCTGCATCATAATTCCTGTCGTCTATTTCTCCAAGGTCATACTTAACTAACCTATCGAACTTAGCTTCTTCCCAAAGTTTCTCTACTATCCCTTGTTCACTAGCATCTAAGAAAAAATACAATAATGTAGACGCTGTTCCTGTAGCAGTTATACGCCACATCCTAGTTTCAGGATCCATTTCTAATTGAATATCAAATGGAACGTTTTCTATTTCTTCAGACAAGTCCCATCTCCTTTGCTATATCTTTCAACCGTTTAGCCTCTTCTTCCCAATCCATCTTATCTATGACTTCTCTTTTACGTAAGAGCGCATAGTAATTCTCTTCTCCTATTTGGTCTATTGTGAACTTGCCAAAGTCAACTGGATTGTCAGTGAAGTACATATGGCATGATGCACATAAACAAAAAGCATTGTTTAAATCTGTTCTAGTTTGTGAATATTTGCGTGAGATTATGTGAGCGCATTGTAATGCGTGTGTACTATTGCATTTCATACATTTTCCGAAGTCTCTAGTGATTAAAGCGTGTAATCTAGTAGCTCTACCCTTCGCACCTTTGCCGTATATATCAGCCATTAATCTGCCGGAATATATTTAGGGGAACCATTTGGATTTTTCTTAACTGCTACACCTGCTGGTGGGATATCCCACCCTTCAACTATTATCTCAGCTTCAACAACTTGAGCTTCAAGTTCTAGCATCGACGCTGGAGGTGAGGGGTCTTCCAACGCCGATGCCATCCCCTGACCTTCTAAGAGTGCATCTGCTGAACTTTTCATAGCTAATTTAGGAACTACAAAATGTTTTGTTTTACCAGCCGAAACTTTAGTTCTTTTCTCTAAACTAAGAGTACATTCAGCCAACCCTATAGCCTGTAATTGACTTAACATTCCAGCCATTCCCGGTATTTCATTAGCCGCGTTCCATCCATTAGATTCTAGTCTCCATACACCACCAAATTTAATTTCGGGTAACACAACTCGAAGTCTAGTAACAGGAGAACACAGCATTGAATCCTCATTTGAACATAGACAGGGAACAGAATCAAGATCCATGCCATCAGGAGAGGTTACTTGAATCTCGACATTTACACCGTCACAACGACGTTCACAACCACCCGCTGTCCATGCTTCATACCAGACATCAATGCTATGTGGCGGCAAGAATACCCTTATCTCAGATGCTTCAGTAATAACTTCCCATTGGTCTTGTTTACTTCTAGGAGGTTTCCAATCATTTACTAAGCCACCATATATTCTAGCTATTTCTTCAACAGCTTCTTTATCAGGTGAAGTAAATCTAAAAGTTTCTAATGACTTAGGAAAACCTCTTCCTTTATCTTTAACACCTAACCTTATACGTCCTTGTTCAGGTGTTCGTCCTAATTGAGTTAAAGGTTTAATTGGTTTCATTAGCGGCACCATCTTCTACGCATTGTTTTTGATACGAACAATAATTACATTGCCAGACTCTTCCAAAGTCAGTACCATTTTTCCAAGTACCATTACTAGGAGCAGTAACTACAGCAGGAAAAGGTAGATCAGGATTAGAGTGAGAAAACCTACGTGGAATATCTTTAGGTTCAGCACCATTCTCATATAATTCTTTAGTGATTCCTTCTAATCTAGCTATTTCCAATTCAGCTAGTTCAGTAAATTCTTCTTTAGAATAATGCCATTCACTTGCGAACCTACCTACATCATCTATGCCTGCCTTATCAGCAATACCTTTACCTATACACTCTAAAGAAAGGTAACCAATAACTAGAAGATCCGCATCAACTGAATGAGCGTACATAGATCCTTGCAGTAAAGCATTATGTCGAGGCCCTTCACCTTTTTCGACAGCCATTTTATAACCGAAACCATTAATAGTTTTAAGTTCTAATACTATTTTAGTACCATCATTACTTGTTAAAACTAAATCAATATGACCATGCCCATACTCACCTAATTTTACTGTTACTTCTTCTTCAACAGTTACAGTGTCATCATTCTCTAACCACTTTTGCACAGCCGGTTCTAATACTTCATGGACAATAGAACCCAAACCCATACGCCAATAATCTGATGTAGTATTTGGATTCGTTTCTTCCACACCTTTCGCCATGTAAGCAATCTTTCTTGCACACATATCAGCCCATGATCCACGCCACCTTGTACCTTCTGGTTGTGATGGAGCTTCAGATCCTTCAGCCCATTGTTCTGCAATTCTATGCACAAACAATCGGTGTTCTATATTTGCTAACATTATTTCCCCTCTATATTCCTGACTCTTCTGATAAGAAAACCATTTTCCAATTCGACAGTATCTATTCTACCGTATTGAGCTTGTTTCCTATAAATCATGTTCCGAAAAGATTTCTTTTCAATATCGAAATCGTATCCTTTTTTGACATGCCACCAGTTCCCATTGAACCAAGATTCAAATGGATACTTTTTATTCCAAGCACTATGTTGAATCATTAAAAGTTCTGCTTCGTCATTACTTAATTCTTTAGCCATGTTCATCCTTTACTTAAGATAGCTAATGCTTTATCACCAAGACGGGACTTGCCATCAACAGCTTTAACCAAAGCTTTATGTTTATTTTGTAAGTTTCTAGGTTTGTATCCTGCATTTATATAATGTTGTTCAGCACCTTGCACAGCATTATAAGCAAGCCATCTGTTACCACTATTATGTGTAGCCCATGCTTTTTTCTCTTTACCCCAAGCATCTAAGATTGCTATTGATCTTTCTTCATGGTGTCTTTGAGCTTGAGGATGAGGTGGCTCTCCATTGATACCTTTTGGTTCAGGTAATATCTGGTTAATCAACCCATAAAATTGGCTATCAGTAAACTCAGAATCTTTTAGAACACGAGCCATAACAGCCAACTTATTAAATCTTTCTATTGTTGACTTAACAATTTCACAACGCTCATCCAACATAGATTTATGATTCAATGTTCGTCGTACTTTAAATAAAGCTTTGCCCATGTTTAACATATTTGAACAGAACACACGGCTTGAGAAATCAAACACTCCCGTAGACCAAGTGCCATTAAATGATGCAGTCCAAGCGATATTTGGACGAATGATATCTCCACCACCTAAATCAATAGGATCACCTATCTCTTGAACAATCATGCATCGTTGCCCTTGATTGAATATTGTGCAACCTATTGTGCTGTCAGGGAACATGTCGTCAGCCATGTCAGCTAAGAAAGTATAACTATTTTCTTCAGCGTAACCATGACCATGCAATCCCAACACAACAGGCTCTTTACCACCAGATTCCATCCAACCTATGTCTTCTCTAACAGCAAACTTGTAAGCAGGCTCACCTTTATTATTCAATGGTGTTTCTATATAACTCATATCAGCAAGACCATTCATTCCAAAATTCTCATGGTCTGTGTAACTAGGTAGAAAACCAGCCGGTCTATACTTAACTAGAAACACACCATCAGCATCCACTAAATGTTCAGTAGCTGATTTCTTTATACCCTGATGCAGGATCCGATCTTTAAACCCCTCATTCAATATCATTTCTTCTCCTTTGTTTAAGACTATCTCGAACTCCCTCAATATTTTTAAGGTTACGTTCTACTTGTTCATCTGTAATAGGTACAGATTCATCATCGAAATACTTTCTATGTTTAGGTATTTCATTACGAACTGCACCTGCCAACACTCGTCTAATTGCAGTGACTAAACCCATTACTCGCGCGGCATCCTTTTTACTTTCAAAAGGTTTATTACGCATAGATTTAACAAACATATTCAACTCTTTATTTATTTCTGAAAGGCGTTTGTTTACGTTCACTTGTGAATCTATACCTTTCAGCTTCTATTTCGCAGGACACATATGTCTCGCGAAGATCTTTTTTGTGCCAAAACCACAACTCCTCACGTTTGTTAGCTAACACGCCACCACGTACAAACATCGCATGGTCACTTAACCGATCATCAATTTTAATAGCATCCCAAAGACATGCTGATCTGACAGGACAAGTCCAACAAATTTCACGTTTGACTTCTTCAACTTTCATTCCTCTACATAAAGCTTTATGCCACCAACTATCTAGTTCAGATTGTGTAGGTACTTTCATAAGACTCCAATATTATTTAATAGGTGTGACAGTGACAGGGGATAAGGTCATTAACTTCTTCTAAGAATAGGACATAATATAATTTGAAGAAGGGAACCACACCCCTGCCACTATCATCTAGCGACAGGGGTTAGCGTCATCTCGGCAATGCCATTGACCTTTATCCCCTGCCACTATCAATACCCGTTCGTCCGTGAGGCTTTACGTCCACGAGGCTATAGGGTATATGTTCTACTACTCGGTCAAGTACATTCTCCCTTCGGGACCAGTACCGTGCGCACACCGCCACAGTCATCCATTACTCCTGCTTTAGTAGAACATGTGCGAATTAACGGGGGAGTAAAGAAGGCGGTTTCTCTACTCCCCCTAGTAAGGAGCTAACCTTACTTAGAACTTCTCTTCAGGTGTTGTATAGTTAGAAGATTTGTTATTGCTTTTTTCATTCTTTTGTATCGTTGTAACAGACCATCTAGTTGTTGCCCCGATCTCTTCAACAGAAATTTCAGGGTATTGTTTTTTATTCCCGTCATTATCTTCAACTCTATTGATTTTGATACTGCCAACAACCATGACACGATCCCCACTACTGAAAGACTCAGCCACATTCTCACCCATCTGACCCCAAATAGCGAGGTCAAGGAATTCTGTTGTTTCGTTTTCTTTTCCATCCGGCGATGTCCATTTCTTATTGATGGCAATCCCGGTGTTACAGACATTGTTTCCATTGTCAAAGAATCTTAGTTCAGGATCTCTAGTCAAGTTACCCCACACTACAATTTGATTAGCTTGCGCCATGTTTATTCTCCTTATATTCGTCAATTTGTCTATCCACATCTGCAGACAGAGCTTTATCAATCTCATTTTTTATACGTTTTTCATACAAAAAATGATGTATATCATCAACCAAAGAAAATGTGTCAGAGTTATCCAACTCTTTTCTTGCTTGAATTAACGTCATATCCCACAAATCTGAAGCGATTTCTTCAGACCATGTGGAATACGACTCGTATGAGTCATTCATTTGTAACTTCTTTCTGTTATTTAGAACGGACTGTTCTCTAACTCAGTTACTTTTGAACTAACCCAACGATCTAGATAGTTATAAGCCATCATTAAAGATTCAGCACATTCTTTATGCGCTTTAATCAAACCTTCAGGATCGGTAGTATGTACACCATGATGAAGAATTTCTAATCCATTATCAATGATGTCTTCAACTACCCATGAAATTGTTTTAAATCGCACCTTTTCAACAGGGAATCTTTGCAAATCACTAAGATCAGGTGCATTATCTTTAGTCATTTTCGGATGCAAGATCTTCTTCTTGTTCTTTATGTCGTTGTTCATCTAAATAACTCTCCCCATTTTCAAGAAGTGCTTCTAGTGTTTTTTGTGGCATTCTAATCCACATATCAGTTAAACTAATATTAACATATTTTACATCTTTTCTTTCAATACCTTCATAAACATGTGCATATCCATCATTATGATCCACTACTATATCCACACTATGTGCTTCATCTATACAATGAATTTCTCTTGTTGAATGAAATTTATTTAACTTATGTTTTAATGTGTATTCTAACTTCACATTAGCTCCTTTTATTGTGTTTTCGCATGAACCCTTAAACAGTTCATTTATTTTGAACATAAAATACTGTTCCGTTATGATTAACTTCTTTTAATGGATACGGTTGATGTGTCCAACGATACGCACTTTTCTTAATATTCCTACGACAAGTAACCACACCATCTTCTTCACTACGCCATATGTCGTTAAGCGTGTCGAGACTAATCATTTTGTCGCAATACCTACACTCAGTCATAGCCCCCACTCTTCTCCAGTATCTTGGTCTTCTATTTTCCAGACTTCAAACTCTGTAACCCAAGAGTTAGTGAAATCAAAGTAGTCATCAACGTTAAAAACGATATGTTCTCTAACATCAGAAAGTTCCATGTCTTTTGGAATATCAAAAGTCTTGCTGTCTTCGTGCCTCCAAAAGATTTCAACCTCAACTCTCTTCATACCTTGAGGTATAGGTTTGTCTTCATCGTCTACGTCTAATAGTTTTATACTTAAAGGCGGTACTTTAATAGTTCTACCTTCTACATCTACATCACTCATTAATACAACTCTCCTCTTTCTTCATCAAAACATTCACTACAAACGATGTCGTTACCAACCATTTCAGTAACACCCGGAATAGTTGAATGCGTAACTACTTCAGAAATAACTTGTTCACATAATTCACATTCTTGCTCTGGACTAAGACTCATCGAACTCACTCTCCATTAACTCAGTAATATAAATATCGTGCGATCTTTGAAACATTTCAATCATGTGTTTAAACATATGTTCTTCGATAGGCCACTCACTTTGAGGAGTGCAATACCCTTCTAATTCATGTTGTTGTAATGCCTCATCAGTCCCACAAGGATTACAAACATAAACAGCTTTAGTATCTGCTGTTCTAGTAGTACGACTTAAAGAATTAAAAACTTGAGTAGGATGCAATTCGTTATTATTGCAACGTGGACATTTTTCTTTCATTGTTTCCCTTCGTAATAATCAGTGCGGTTGAACCTGTCTTCCGCACAATCTTCATTCCAATTTTCTACACATGTATTGTCTTCCATCCAACACATGATCTTGTCATGTAACAACTCAACACAATCACCCCAATGAGAGAACTGTCTACTTAATACTGTTTGCTTTTCATTGTCACTATTTATTTCTTCAAACCTGTACGTGTAGTACTCATCCTCTTTGTTGTGAACTATTTCTATTCCAGTTATCCAACCCATTACTTTACTCTCCTTACATTAAAGAACCCTCTTAACCGAGGCTCCATGTCCATCAAATACCTCGCATAATACGGAGCATGATTGTTATTTATTTTGAACACAGGGTCAGTAGTATTCATTGCTATCTGCCAACGCACTACTTCAATAAGAGATTTCATCCCCCATTTATTACGTCCAAGCTCAAGTAAATCCAATGCCATACGATGTAAATGTTCATACACTTCAGGGTTATCAGCATGGAATCTCAACCATTCACCCGGATATTCTCTCCAATAAATAGGATGAAGGTCGTCTTCAAAACCCACTCCTTCTGGATTATCTAGTACTGCTGGCATTATGAATCTCTCCTTCCAAAGTGTCTTCAATAGCCACCTTTAAAATAAACTCACCTAAAGTTTCTTTATGAAAATTAGAAACCCAAGTATATTTCTGATGCTCAACCCTAAACGTCACAAAACTCATAACAGTTACTCCTTTTCCTCATATCGCATAAACCTTAAACACAACAACAAAAACCCAATACTATAGTTCTATAAGAACATCCCTGAGGGGGGCGAAGGTCATCACCCACCACGCGACTAGTGGTCGGCGGCGTAACGCCGTCACGACGCTTGCGGCGTGATGGGTGGGGTTCCGCGGGATTCCTAAGATAATCCGAAATTTTAATTTCGTGATTTCTCTTGGAATTGGGCGGTGAGACTAATCACAAAAAAAGTTAAGAGAGGAGAGAGAGGGAGTCGTCCGAGTCGAAGACCCGGACTACTCCAGAGGCTCTCTCCTCTCAAGTGACTAGAAGTCAGCTACATCTTGAGCATTTTGCTGATCTCGATGACCTGCTTGTTCGATGCGGTCTTTTGCATCGTTTACTTGCCGTTCAGCGTGGTCAGCGCCCCAGATGAGCTTGCGCCCTTCTGCTAGCCACTCTGCGACATCCTCTCCTTCGGTGAGCCTAACTATGGCTACCCAAGGATAACTGTCGCTTAATTTGAAGCGTAGCTGGTCGTAAGCCATTCGGCGATCCGAAGTGGAATCGACTTCTTGTTCACCGTTCCACATTGGGACAATGACTTCATCCCCGCCGATGTCTTGAAGCTGGTAAGCCTTCTTCAGAACTGGTTGTCCTGATGGAGTCTTAGCGCCTGTTTCTATGTCCATGTGGACAATCTTCAAGCCTTTGCCACGCTTATCGTCGTAGGCAAAGTACTTAGGGGCATGTACCGCTCTAATGGCAACTCGCTCTTTACGAGGCTTGCCCTTTATATCGGTATTGCCTACTACGTGGCATAACTGTACGTCATACGGGGCGGTGAATAACTCTGGGAATGGTTCAAATTCCACTGGTCGCATTCCACCTCGTGCTTCGGCTTTAACCTCGAAGACTACCTGTGGGGCTTCTGGCGCTACTATCGAGACGATTCCATTTGGATCGCCATGAAAGTAAAAGCGTCGGGAGCCATCCTTGGAGGCTTCAGCATCTATGTATTCGACGCTTTGCCAGTTGCTACGCCATGCTTTGAATACCCGATTAGGGTTCTGACCAGTCGCTATCGCTTTCGCTTCGGCGGCTGGTCGGTCTTGCACAGCGTCAATCTTGCGCGCCCATGTTTGTATTGCTTTATCGTCGCGATCAAAGGATGGCAAAAAGTCTTCTGCTATTTCTTTGTTTTCGCTTGTTGTTTCTGTACTCATTAGTTAGCTCCTTTTATGTTTGGTATTTGTGAGTAGTAGATCGTCCATACCGTGACTGGTCGATCAGTGGCAGTAGCGTAAGAGGACTTAGTAAAGTACTCAACACGCTGATCTGCCATATTTATGTGAGCAACGCGAACAGCAAGCTCAAAAGTGCCAAGCTTGTGATTCACGTTATTCACTCGATAATACGGACGGAAGTTGGATACCTCTGTTCCGTATTCACGTATCGATATGATGTTTAACCGCATTCAACCTCCTTCAATTCACCAATTTGTTCAGCTATTACTTCCCACTGGTGTACTGGAATGAATGGGATGAAATTGACGAAAGTAAAAACGCCGTCTTCAGCCAATTCAGGGTAATCGGCATGAAATTCAAGTGCTGATTTCAGATGCCAAAATGGTTTAAATGTAAGCATATTATTCTCCTAACCCTGCGCCCAGAACAGACGCAGTTAACCGCTCTGCATCACACTGACCAGAGGCGTAGCAATGTTTGGTTAGTCGCTGAGGCGGCGTAGCAATCTCCGATTGCACAGCCGGTCGCAGTAGACTCCAGCATTGCACAGCAGTCTGTGGCTCGGTTTCAGCGGTCATAATTGGGGCGTGTGACCGTAGCAATCTACGATTGCACAGGTAACTAGAACCGATTTGAGGGCGAAATCGAAGGTGTGATAAAGAGCGCGGTTAACTGTGTGTGTGTGTAACTGTAGAGAGAGCCAGTTTTATTAACGAAAGCCCTAGGCCGAGAGCGGAGCAGGACGCACATCCGTAGCAATCTATGATTGCACAGGATACGTCCCCGAAAGTGCGCTCTTTGCATCTTTCGGCGAAGGCCAAGCGAAGCGTAGGGAGTTTCGATTAATAAAATGGAATCACTACAGACTGTTGTTAGTAGCGAGCCTAGCGAATGCGTGGCGATGCAGTAGACTAGAATCTCCGATTCTTAGTCGCTGGTGTCATTTTAAATCCCGAAGGGATTTCGTAGCAATCTATAGTCGCTCGCTCGCGAGCAGACTTGATTGTCCAGAATGACACTACTAACTACAGTGTGTGTGATTTGCTTGCACTCGAACGGTTACAGCGCGATGAGCGGAGGGAACCGGAGCGAAGCCACAGGTTCGTGATGGCGTTAGAAATCTCTGATTTCACAGCCATCTAGAATCGTCAAACATAGCAAACATAAGATCGTTGACGGATCTCTCCGTCACGACCGTCCACAGGTCGCTCTGTGGTCGGGAATCCAGTGGATTCACGAAACACAAACACACGGACAACACACCCATACAAGCCCACCAGACACACCAGCCGCATAACACAGCAAAAACCATAGAAACACAGGAAAATACAAGCTCAAAGTTCAGGCACCCCTGTGGTGTAGCATTTTTTGCTGTTGTTAGCGGGTGATGTCGGTGTTTTATCAGCAAACCGAAGACGCAAGTCGAGGTTTGGTGTGTCGCGTGGGGGGTGATGTACCTGAGGCCCCCTCAGATATTAAGTGTCTGGTGTGTTTGGTTGTGCGTGGACACCGGTTGTGTTTGTTTTGGGGGTTTGGGTTGTTGCCTAGTTTCCCCTTGGGTGCCGTCCGTCCGTTTTGAGTACGGTTCCACTCTGAGTTCGAGCGATCACGCTTTGCTCTGTCCCTGCCTGACTTGCTGGTAGGGAGCAGAAGCCCTTCTGACGGGCGAACGGAACCTGATAAGGGTTCGCACATCTCGTTTTTATGAATATGCCCTGTGATGTGGACGGGGCGCGTATATATTTATATCATAGGAGAGAACATGTTCAAACCTTATAGGAGTTTTTTATGGCCGCAATGTCAAATTATTTGGAGACTAAAGTCTTAGACTATGTTCTTCGCGATCAAGCAGATTGGGCGCCTACCGCTGTGTACCTTTCGTTGCATACAGCTAACCCTGATGAAGACGGTTCCGGTACAGAGGTGTCTGGTGGGTCTTATGCAAGGCAGGCTATTACTTTTAATGCCGCTCACGCTACTAACGGTACGATAGACAATTCGTCTGAAGAGACTTTCACTAACATGCCGGGAGTTGCTGTGACTCATATAGGCATTTGGGATTCTGTTGATTCGTCTGGTAGTAACAATTTGTTGTTTTATGGTGCTGTGTCTTCGCCTAAGACTGTTACTGCTGGTGACACTATTACGCTTGCGGCGGGTGCGCTAGATATAACTTTGGCTTAGTCCAATGGCTACAAACTTTCCGGGGTCTTTAGATACCTCTACTCAACAACCTGCTCCGTCTTCGACGACGGACATGGACGCAACAGGTTACGAACATGATGTGGTTCATGCGAACCATTCTGGTGCGATTATTGCTATAGAAACGAAGTTGGGTTCTACTGATAGTAACGCGACTACTGGTGCTGTGTTGATTGGTACAGGTTCGGGTACTTCAGCTTGGGACACTACTCCTGCTCTTGGTGGGGATTTGACTATGGGTGATAATCAGATCATTACTGCGAAAATGAAAGATTACTCGGAAACGGTTAATGTTATTGGTGGTACTGGTGGAGGCACTCAGGATATTGATTTGACGTTAGGTAATGTTATTACTGCTACGGTTGACACTTCGGCTAACACGTTTACGTTTTCTAACCCGTCGGCTTCTGGTAGCGCTTGTTCGTTTACTTTGATTTTGACTAATGGAGGTTCGCAAACGGTGAACTGGCCGGGTACTGTCGATTGGGCTGGGGGTTCCGCTCCTACGCTCACCACTACGGGTGTTGATGTTTTAACATTTACTACAGTGGACGCTGGTACTATCTGGTACGGTTTCCCCGCTGGTTTGGCGATGGCGTAATGCCTTTAGGTGCTTCCCGTGCGGGGATGTTGGGTGCGGCTGGTTCAGCCGGTGGTGGTTTTTTAGCTTGGGGTGGTCAGGTTAGGGATTTTGTTTCTACAACACCTTCTGTGTCGGGGCCTATGCGCGCTCACGTTTTTTACGGTAACGGAAAGTTTCGTGTTGTTGAGGGTGAGAAAGCGATGCATTATTGCATAGTTGCTGGCGGCGGTTCAACTGCTAATAAGGGGCCACATAATTCTGGTAGTGGTGGAGGAGGGGGCGGTGGTTGCCGTACGAGTTGGCATGGCTCTTCGACAGCGTTGCCTACCATACCTGTGTCTACCACTGGTGGGCCTTCTTCAGATGGTGTGTACCCGATTGTTGTAGGGGCAGGAGGAGCGATGGCTAAACATTCTCCTGCTTCTTGGAATTGGGCTTCAGGTAACTGGTATGAGTTCGGTGTTGGGAACGCCGCGAGTCAACAGTATTCTGGCAGTCATCCGGGTACTGATCCGAATGGTATTCCAACTTGGACTAACAGTACAGGCAACTCTACGTCTGGTGGGCCGGGATGGAATACTATAAGTAACGGTACGCCTAGTGCCGCTTTAGGTTTAGTCGCTACAGGTGGAGGAACGGGACAATTTTCTTTGGGTGGCAAACCGGGAGGTTCAGGCGGCGGCGGTTACGCGTCAAGCGGTGACACTTTTGGTGGAGCTTTCGGAACGTCAGGTGATTCCAATGGTTACGCTTGGAGTCCGCAACAAGGACATCAAGGTGGTAACGGTAAGGGGCCTGTATCTAGTGGTTGGTGGGGTACTTTTTATCACGGTGTAGGTGGTGGCGGGGGTTACGGTGCGGCTGGTACATCAGCTAATTACGGTGGTGGTACTGGTGGGGGAGGTGTAGTTTTTCCTTTTGTAAGTGCTAATGCTTTGTACGCCGGTGGTGGCGGTGGAGGGTCGGGACATAATGCTGGCAGTCCGGGAGGTGCGGCAGGGGCAGGGCAGGGTGGTGGCGCTCCGGGTTTACCAAGCGGTGCGCCTTATAATGGAATGAATTCTACTCGTGGTGCGGCTGGTTCTGGTGGTGGCGCTGGTGGCGGTTGGAATGGAAACAGTTCAGCTAATTATAACCTGCCAGCGGCAGGCGGTTCAGGTATAGTCGTAATAGCTTACTTAAAGGATTAATTGTGGCCGCACCTACATGGATGACTTCATCTGCTATAACTCCTCCTGATCCGTGGGTTCATTTGCAAACAACTACTGTTAGTGGGACTACTACAGCTAATGTTGTTTTTCAGACAACAGATTCAAATGATGTCAACAACTGGGAGTATTACGAACATCTTGTTCTCGTTTCGATAGTTCATTCGCAAACTTCAGTAAACCCAACTTGGCTTCGGGTTACGTTAAATAATGATACTGGTACTGTGAGTAGCGGAACGTACCCAACAGGAACGATGATTGACAGGAATTACATACATTACCATTCAGGTAATAGCAACGGTTCGGCTACTGCCGTTGGGAACTCTAGTAGTACACAATACGAATATGGGACTATAGGTGGCACAGATGGCGCTGGTAGGGATGGCGCTAGTGGTATTCATTGGGGTGGATGGGTTTCATATTTTATGAATGTTAATTCAAGTGCAACTAAACAAATATTTAATTATGGAGGAAAATTTGACAGTGTTGAAGCTGGACCGTTTATAGGGTCAACATGGTGGGGTGGTTTAGTAAACCATACTGGTTATCAAGGGACTAATACGGATAGTGCGAGAACGGTTCAAGCTAATGGACCTATTACAGAAATAGATTTACATGTTGTAGACAACTCTGGATCGGCTGTAGCCTCTCAAGTTTTTAGAGCAGGTTCCGCTTTTTATTTATACGGCTTACATTGGGATATGACGTAATGGCTGGCGTAGAAATAATCGACTCGTATCATGCACACAATGGTGCAATCTCTAGCATAACTTTTACAAGCATTCCGCAGTCGTATAAACATTTATGGTTTATTGGAAAAATATCTAGCGATGGTGCTTATCACACTGCTGATGTCACTAAGTTCCAACTAAAATTTAAGTCTTCTTCTACAGGCGCAGGAGGCGACGGAGATTCTTGGGGTCAGGAATCACGCTGGTCGTCAGACGATAACAGAAACGCTGTATCTGGTTCTTCTAACTGGAAGAAACATAACGGAATGTGGGATCATCATGCATCGCATCTTGTTTCGAGGCAAAGTTGCGCTCCTGTTGATGCTTGCGCTTTTGAATGTTTTATACCTAATTACAGTAAAAACAGTAGCGGTAAACCATCTAAAGGTGTTCTTTGGAAACAATCAGGGTTAGTTATGGCTGACGGTGGTGAAAATAATCATTCGATTGCAAGAAATGTTTGGAAGCAAGGCGTATATGAGATACAGGGGCCTGACACTACAAGTGTTTCTACGGCTATAACAGAAGTACAATTTTTAGCTACGAATGGTTATATGGGGTGGGAAACAAGTATTATAATGTATGGGATGACATAATGGGTTGGACTAAATTAGCTGAGAACGAAGTAACCTCTAGTGGCGTTTCAGAAATTGAATTTGCTAGTATTTCGCAATCATACGCACATCTGCTGGTAGTTGGGTTGTTGCAATGCACTGGTAGAAGTAGCACACAGCATCAGTTTGATACTGGCAGAATAACTTTCAATGACGACACTTCAGGGAATTACGGGTACTCAATGATAGGTCAACCTACAGACGCAGGTTTTAACTGGACTAGCGGTTCAGATTATCAAAATTATATTGAATGCCATTGGCAGTATGAACAACCTGATAACTGTACAAGTGCTTCAGCTTTTTATCCGTTTACAATGTGGATATTGGGTTATACAAAAACTGGAACGAATATGACTAAAACTGTTTATATCGAATCAGGAAGCCAATCAAAAGAACATACGAGTGGTAGCCAATATGGTGGTATACGTAATTATGCTGGCGCATATTACGGGAACCCGTCAGGTGTCGCAATTAGCAGTATACAAATGTCTCCTGTAACCGCTAATTTTGGTGTAAACTCGTATGTGTCGTTATATGGATTGGATGGCTAATGGCAATTAAAATAGTAAACGGAGTTGAGTATCCTCTTACTGAGGAAGAAGAAGCCGCTAGAATCGAAGTGTCAGACGCTTGGGATCTGAGAATTGATGACACGCGAATGAACCGCGATCATATTTTGAAAGTAACAGACATAGTGTTACTTGAAGATTTTCCTTTGTCTGCTGGCACTAAAGCAGAATGGTTGGCGTACAGGCAAGAGTTAAGAGATTGCTTAGAATCATTTGAGAAAGTTTCCACGTTTGAGTTTCCTAAGTCACCTATTATTAAAAAAGCTGGCGAAGACGCATATAACGCTAAAAAAGCCAGCGGACCTTCTGATGCAGAAAAAGAGGAAAAAGGTGGGCAAGAAGCTTGGGATGCGCTCACTGATGAAGAAAAAGAATCTGAAACAGAAAGACTCGCATTGCATGAAAAACAAAGTGCTGAAACTGTAGCTGGTTATCCGGGTGCTGGCATAAACCCTGTGTAGTGGTTGAAAATCTTAAAAACCCTTTTACAGATAATTACTTTGGACTTAAAGAACAAGTTTTAAGTAATCATTTCCCTTGGTTGTTTTATGACGAAACTATTAAGGACACGCCTAATAAGTCGAAAGATTCATGGTTTTTTTCGCATACAATAATCAGCAGACCATTAGATTATTCGCTTATTCCAACTGTTAGTTCCACATATTTTGATCTAACTCATCAAGTTTTAAAAGAAATATTTGAAGTTAATGAAATAGATGTTAGATGTATTTATAGGGCTAACTTTAATTTAGTTCATCCTCAAACTGTTAAAAAAACTCCTATGCATGTGGATCATTACGATCTTCCCCATAAAGTATTATTAGTTTATTTAACCAGTTTTGTTGGTGGGCGTACTATTGTAGAGATTGAAGGTAAGGAACATTTCACAGAACCTAAAGAAGACAGGATTGTTACTTTTGATGGCTCGTACTTACATGCCGCTGAAACACCGGAAGATGGCACGAGGGTAGTTTTAAATTGCACGTATCATGGTTAGACCCTTTCATATCGCAATATCAGATAGAAGATCCATCTGTTTGTAAAACAATTATTGAAGGAAGCGAACTTTCTAAACGCTGGTCTAAATCACAAACAGTGTCAGGGGTTGATACTTATTCAAGAGATTCGGATTCTTTAAATTTTTTAGCTGAAGCTCCACCTGTTGAACATGAACCCGTTCTCAAATTTATGCAGGAATGCGTGGATCATTACTGTGAGAGTATTCCTGCCGCTGGGCAAGTTCCAACATTCGGTCTTAGAGAAGGATACGCATTGTTACGATACCAGCCGGATCAGGCGTATCATGCGTTTCACTCTGATGCAGGGTGGCCTAATCTTATATATAGGCATTTCACATTATGCATGTTTATGAATACTGTCCAAGATGGTGAGATGGAATTTAAACATCAGAAACTTAAAGTTAAACCTGTAGCTGGTAGGGCTATTATTTTCCCTGCTTTTTGGGGGTACACTCATAGAGGGTTACCGTCACCTGACACACGGTATTTATTGAATGCTTTCTACGGATTTTTAGAAGAATGAAGTTAACAGTAGTTGGTCGAGGAATGGCAGGGTTACTGTCTGCGGCACATTTTCAGAGATGGTCTGATTATGAGATAGAAGTTATAGGTGATCCTGAAATCCCACCTGTTACTGTAGGGGAAGGTTCGCTTCTTTCTTTCCCTGAGATACTTCAAGTTAATTTAGGGTTTGGTCTTAAAGACATGTTTGAAGTTGGGGCGACACAAAAACACGGCATCTATTATGAAGGATGGGGAAAAGAAAATTTTCTGCATCCATTTAAATTAGGTGCGTATGCGTTGCATTTTGATTCATCAAAAATGCGCAACTGGATTGAAACAAGATTAACTAATGTTACTTTCACAGAAGATCATATTGATAACATAGAAACTGTAGACGGTGATTATGTTATGGATTGTCGGGGGTGGGGATGGGAAAACGAAAATCTTAGGATACCGTTAGAAGCACCTATTAATTCTGCTGTGATAGTTGACAGAGAACACACATTAGATACAACAACTTTAGCTAAAGCTATGAAAAATGGTTGGATGTTTGGGATTCCTTTACAGCACAGAATGTCATACGGGTATGTATATAACGATAAGTTCGCTACTGAAGAAGAAATCTTGGAAGAGATGCTTGAAGTAGTAGGCGAAGGATCTCCGCATAGGTCAATGTGGATTCCTAGTTATTACACAGGTAAACAAGACGGGGAAAGGATTATACGAAACGGTAACGCTTCTCATTTGTTTGAACCACTTGAAGCAACATCGCTTGGGTGTGTTGACAGAATAAATAAGTTAGCTTACGAGCATTGGCATAATCCTGAAGATCAAATATTATTTGGAATTTATTATTCTGAAATGCTAGTCGATGTCGAAGCGTTAATTAACATGCACTATTTAAACGGGTCAGTGCATAAAACAGATTTTTGGAAATACGCAAGTGAAATAGCTGAAGAAACAATGGCTAATTTACCTCTAAACAGATTAAGAACAATCCGATCTGTTTTAAAAGAAGAAGATTTACACCCTAGTGTAGAAGCATTATTTGGTTGGCCAGTGCATTCTGTGAAAATCAATTTTGATTCTATAGGTGTGACAATAGAAGATGTGGAAAGATGGATGGAGAAAACTCCCAATAGATGATATTTTTTAAGGCATGACTATATACAGAGCCGCAGGTGTAGACTATCGTGTCACAACCCTCAACTATGATGGAGGGACTCAACCTACTCTTACTGCTTCTCTTTCCAGTTCAGCTTCTATAACAGCAGAAATAGTAGAGGAAGCATCAATAGCTTCAGCTATATCTAGCGCCGCTTCAGTAGCGGCAGAGATTACTGCTACTACAGGTATAGCGGCGGCGATTTCTTCTTCAGCTTCGATAACAGCCGTTATCGTAGAAGAAGCTTCTATCGCTTCAGCGATTTCAAGTTCTGCTTCTGTAAGCACAGCTTTGAATATGACTAATTTTATTACTTCTTCTTTGTCTTCAACAACGTCGAAGGTTACAGTCATTATCGAAGAGGCTTCTATAGCGTCTGCTCTTACTACAACTTCGACTGTTTCAGCGGACATTGTTAGAGAGCGGCCTATAGAAGTTAATCTTTCTGGGAGTGGTTCAATAGAGGGAGCGTTAACACATGCTCACTTGATTAGTGCTGGCCCATTTGGTGGGGTAGCGTCACTTGCTTGTGTTATTGGCGCGGATAGACCGAATCCTCATGTAACTTTGGCAATTTCTTTGCCAACGAATGTTACTCTTGTATCATCGTTAGTAGATGACGTTTCGATTACAGTAGGTGTTTAATGGCAACATACGATAAAAATGACCAAGTGCGCGTAACTGCCACGTTTACAACTGGTGGTAGTGCTGACGATCCAACAGATAATGAAGATGATGTGACTATCACTTGGAATAAACCTGATGGGACTAACACTTCTTACACGGGGTCAGGTGGTATGACACGATCTGGTGCAGGTGTGTATTATAAAGATTTCACATTAGATCAGATAGGGGTTCACACAATAAGGTTTGTTGGTAGTGAAGGTATCATTGCCGCCGAAACTGTTGAGTTAGAGGTAACGAAGTCAATCTTCGATCACGCTTAACCCAAGAGGGACCATGACTAATACTTCGCATGAACAGCATGGCGGCAACGTCAGCAAAGTCAGGGGACAGAAGACTCGTGAATTGTTCCTTGAAGGACTCGCGGAGCATGGAACTATCTCTAAGGCGTGTACTGTCGCTGGTGTCACACGATCCGCTTATGATAAGTGGAGACAACGCATACCTGACTTCGCTGAGAAAGCGGACGCTATCAGGAGCAAAGCGCTCGCTGACGGCGGCATGGAGAAGTGGGACGGCACTTTTCAAAGTTTCAGAAGTCACTATTTCGGCCACATGTCCCCGTGGTTCCATATCAAAGCCATTGAAGCGTATGAAAACACACCACCCGGAAACATCACCCTCATCCTTTGGCCTCCAGAACACGGCAAAACAACGCTCGCCGAGGACTACTTCTGCTACAAACTGGCGACCAACCCCGAATTCAGGATCACTGTCGGATCTGAGGGCCAAGACATGGCGCGCAAAATTCTTGGGCGTATACGTAGCCGGATGGAACCTCATGGACCTTTCCCTAAATATGTAGCCAAATATGGACCTTTCGTACCTCAAAACCAGAGTGGTCGTAAAACTGCTCAAGCTTGGGGTGCTGATTATTTTAACGTGTTTAAAAAGGCTAGTCACGATGAGCGTGATTATTCGATGGTTTCTTTAGGTTGGAGATCGAAGATTGCTGGTACACGTACTGACCATTTGCATATTGATGATATTCAGTCTCGTGTTTCTTTAAATCTTACCGAACAGATGTTCGAGATTTTCCGTCAGGACTGGTTAACTCGTCCGGGTGAGAATGGGCGAACGAGTATTAATGGTACTCGTGTGGGTGAAGACGATTTTTATGAAAGGGTAATGAATGAAATAGATCCAGATATTCTTTCTGTGATTAGATTCCCTGCAATCGTTACTAATGATGAGGGCGAGCCAGAACCGTTGTGGCCTGAAATGTTTTCTATGGATGCTCTTGACAGGATTAAACGTAAAGTTGGGGAAGAAGCATGGTCGCGTAACTATATGCAACAGCCAAGTTCTTCTGCTGAAGCTACGTTCGATGAGGAATCTATACAGAAATGTTTGAATCCTTTACGTTCGGTGAATCATCACCCACCAAAGAATTGCACTGTTTACATTGGGTTAGACCCTGCTTTGGGTTCCAATAACTGTGTGATAGCGGCTACTCCACATGAGGATAAGTTGAAGATTCTTTTCGTTAGAGAAGATGTCGGTCTTACACGTAATGAGCAGATACTCGGTATTGTTGAAGAAGCAGTACTTAGATGTGGGCAGAATGGTGCGACTGTATCGGATGTTGTGATTGAAGCGATGGTATTCCAGAAAGGTTTATCTCGTGATGAGCGTCTTATAGAAATGACTGAACGATATGGATTCCGTGTAAGAGAACATTTAACTGGTGTGAATAAATATGATGAAACTATTGGTGTTCCTTCTATGGCTTTGTCGTTTATGCGTGGTGAAATTGACATCCCTTATGCAGATGATCCATCCACACGCCACCAATCTGACGAACTAATAAGACAGTTGAAAGCATGGCGACCATTAAAACGAGGCACTAAACTAAGACAGGATCAAGTGATGGCACTATGGTTCATATGGATACTATGGAGACAAAGGAAACAATCATATAGTGTTGACTCTTCACAATTCAGCTTTAAGGGACTACCTTGGAAGACAGGTATGTCCAAAAGTAAGGTTTTTTAATGTATACCTTTGATGAAATAGTAGGGATTATAAGACAAAGGCAAGAAGCTCAAAGCCCGTTATTGGAAAGAATGCTTGATGTCAAAGAAAGATATAACGGTGATTATGTTATACCGCTTCCTACTATGGATGAAGAACCTGTTTTACCGCCGCTAACCCCTGCGCTTATAGCAGAGAATATTGATGCTGTAGCTCAACGAGCCTCATCAGTTATGCCTTTCATTGGATGTCCTGCTATTGATCCTTCTAAAGAAAGAGGAGTTAGATCACGGGAGTATGCTGATATTCGTAGACGGGCATTAGCGGCGACTTGGTATTCATCAAAATATAAAGTTAAAATACGTCGAGCTTATAGACATTTAGCTGGTTATGCCACATCGTGTTTAGTGGTAACTCCAGATTTTGAAAAAGGTTTACCGCGTATTGATGTTCGGGATCCTCTTGGTGTATACCCGGAACCTAAAGCATATGAAGATGTAGATCCACCTCGTAACTGCGGGTTTATTTATGGCAAATCAGGCGATTGGTTACGCGCTCATTATCCTGCCGCTAGACAAGAAAATGGTGGACCTGTTGCTTCAGATGATAATGCCCGTCAAGAATTGTGGGATGTATGCGAGTGGCTAGATAGTGACCATATTGTTATAGGGATTATGGGGCCAAGATATAATCATTACAATCAAACATACCCATATCACAGTACACAAATAGAGCTTTCTCGTGCGCCTAACAAATCTGGTATGCCGTGTGTCATAACTCCGGGTCGTATTACTTTAGATAAAATAGCTTCTTCTGTTTCCAATGTTGTAGGGATCGTGGATCTTATGTCAAAAATGATGGCATTGGAAATACTTGCACAAGAAAAAGCAATCTTCCCTGACAGGTATATAATAGGACGATCGGGTCAGGTACCCATGATCGTCGGAGGTGAATGGAAGGACGGTCGTGAAGGCGAGGTGAATGTACTCCTCGATGCAGAATCTATTGGCGAATTAAGATCAACACCTGATCCGAGTACAAACATTGCGATCGACAGATTGGAAAGAAATGCTCGTATTTCAACAGGAACCGTACCCCAGATTGGTGGAGAAACTTACGGAGCGCTCCGTACCGGTAGAGGAATCGATTCCC
>Ga0209404_10000877_pt1 | contig 22361 bp, 35 predicted proteins | sample TroAtlMetagenome_2_FD_187447 | JGI IMG/M metagenome (GOLD analysis project Ga0209404, IMG submission 187447) | Marine eukaryotic phytoplankton communities from Atlantic Ocean - Tropical Atlantic ANT8 Metagenome (SPAdes) (version 2) | ecosystem: Environmental > Aquatic > Marine > Oceanic...
CCATAATTAGAATTAATTTCTCCATGTTCATTAGCAGCATATTGCCAAGCTTGAGGCGGTTTCTGTTGACCGACTCCATAGATATCATTTATATTAGTTGATTGATTTTCATACCATGTGATTTCTGCATCTACATAGTATTGATTGACTTCGCCAAATATAACCGGTTCATCTGCCATGAAATTAGCTCCAATAAGTTCAATGGTCTTTTGGCCAGTTTTATCCATAGTAAATGCTTCATCGTTTAATTCACCAATAAAGAATTTACGTATATCAGTTACGCTCGGAAGGTACATCACAAACTCTCTTTCTCAAATCGCTACTACTAAAGCGATGGTCCCTCTTGTTAAAATATATTTGAATGCCACGATTACGACATTCATCCTTACCAGTAAAATCCTTTAGCCGATACTCTTCACCAAGGATTCTAACATCGATAGGGTACATGTTTATTATATCAAGTAAATCACGTTCTGTACAATAAACAACTACCTCATCGACATATTTTACGGCATGCAATTGTGCTTGCCTTTCTACAATAGTTTGGACCGGAGGATTTTTATCACTCCGGTCCAAGGACGGATCGACTTGCAAGGCTGCAATCAAATAATCACACTGAGATTTGGCTTCTCGAAGCATGGATACATGACCAGCATGAAGGAGGTCAAAGGTGCTAGCCGTCAGTCCTATTCGCATTCTTATCTCTATTTAAAAAGTCACGATTTGGATCTTGTCCGTCAATTCCATTGCGCGCATATGCAACGGCAAAAGACGAATAGTTAATTAGATCTTTGAGTGAGTCCTCAATGGACTCAAAGTTTGGTTCATAATTAGGATCGTTCTCCATTGCTTCGAGAACTGACCATAATCTAATAGTTTTTGTATTGATTAATTCCATAATGGACATTACACCACGTGGATAATAATCAGCTTGTTTAATACGCGAATTAGGGTTTTGATAATCGCGTGATTTTCTATCTTGAATCTCTGCACACTCTTGCAGGACTTTTATTGATTCTTTCATATTGACCTCTTTTCTCTTTATATTCTATCATATATGACGGTGTTTGTACACAGTTATTTTTAATTTTTATTAAAATAATACCAGTTATCATCCATTCGTGTTCCACGTAATCCATCAAGAGCTTTAGTCATATCAACTTCTTTTATCTCTTTAAGAGGATATTGAAATCGTTGTCCGCCTTTCAGGTCAGGTTCTAATCTTACTAATGCTTGTTTAGCATCAACAAAGTCAATAATTTCATATTCAACTGTTTCACCTAGTTCGAGGCGTTTATATGGTTTTACCCACATCCATATTCCGAGTTTATCTATTTTGCCTTCTACGATCTGTTTTTGAATATATGGTGATACGTGTACACCAGCTTTAGAATATATCTTATAATCTATATTGCCAAGTACTTTGTGAGTTGTATCATATTCGTATCCATCATACAATGTTTGAAATGGATCTACCTTTGCTTGGTGCCATTCCACAAACTCACAATCCCATTGAAAATATGGATCTACGTTTTCACGTTTGTCTTCTACAATACGCTCTTCACGCCTTATAATAAACTCTTTTGCAACTTTACCTTTAAAAGTCATTGCCCATAAATCCTACTGATTCTCTCTTAATGTCTTGATGAGCAAATTCTGCCCAATACAATTCAAATGCAACTCCGTCTTCAATGCATTCAAACTTATGATATAAACCAGGTTTTACTTTTGTGTAATCACCTGGATATAAGATAGTCTCATCACATAAGTCATAATCTTTTTGCCATACTTTTATACGCATGGTACCAGATTCACAATAGAAACCATTCCATTTATATTCATGTAAGTGTTTAGAACAAACACCACCTTTTTTCATTTCAATTCTATGAAACTCTAAAACACCGTTAGCTTCAACGAGTTCAGTAGTTCCCCATACTTTACCAGCTATCAAAAGTCTATCTCCTTACCTTTACTTTCCCATGTACCATAACGTGTAGGTTCAGCGCCTTTAGGTCCACCATATTCAGTACGCGCATAAGGCGTTTGATCTACTGCCATTAAAGGTTCAACCGAGCTTGTATCATGCCAATCGGTTTCTTGAAACTGACGTACTGTAGTTTCTTTACGTAGCATTCCATTTACAACTCTATAAGTTATTAGCTCTTGTTTAATCACACCATTAATATCGCTTTCAAAAGCAGATACAAAAGGTCCATCTAATTTGCTATTCATAACTCATCTTCCTTAAATTCTTTAATACGTATATAAGCTTCATTTAATTGCCTTTGCAAATCACGTACATTGCGTTTTAAAATTTCTATTTCATCAGCTTGAGCTACAATCATTTTTCGATTCTTCTCAGCTTCCATTTCATCAGGTAACATTTATTCCGCCCTTGTAAAATATGGTTTACGACAAATGGTTCGACCAGACGATAGTTGACGAGCACATCGCCAATCAGCGGTTTGTTCCCACTTCCAATCGGGTCCTCTAAACCATGGCTTTTTCTTTAAAAATTCTCTCATCTCAACAACTTTTGTTTCTTGTTCATGTGTACGATACTTCTGTACACATGCCGCTGCTTTTGCATAATTATAGGTATCAAAGTTTTTATATTGATAATCCATCATACAGTTTTTAATAAAAACATTCTCAGCTATTACAATAGACGAGGTGCATATAATTATAAATGCTAACATAATATATTTCATCACAATTTTCCATTTCTCATAATATATTCCAATGCTCTATCAGCCTCTGTTTCCATCGGTCTGTTCTCATACCAATTGCCATTCTCTTGATCAAACTGTTTACATAGTTCAGCGATCTCATATGCCTGAATAGGATAACCACGATAAGTGGCATTACCTGCAACCTTTACCATAATGGCATACATCTTAGCATACCAACCAGTTCCACTAATAGTCTGATACTCAGCTGCTAAATCTTTCGGCCAGAATGGACAATCTCTATAACCAGACCAAATATAAGTTGTATTAGTTAACTTACTTTGTTTGTATTCTAATACGGCTGCTTGTAGTTCTGGTGGCAATCTATCTAAAAAGTTTTTAGAGTCTCTACTACGGTCGTAAGGCCATTTGGCCATAAGATGGTCAACGTCAACAGGATGCCCACTATTATCGAATATAAAGTTGTGAGCACCAACATATTTCGCTGGTATGTAATACATCCTCGATAGATCTTTAGTCTGTGCATCTCCAATGTCTTCGAGTTGCTTGTTGAGAGACCACCAGAAGTGCTTAATCTCAGATTGTTCAACCTGTCGTTCAAGTTCAAAGACAAGTCGAAACTTCGGCTGATCGAGTGTAGAGCTGGCAGTACTATAGCAAATAAAATTATAATCACCAAACCGCATAACCAAGTCATCTTTTAAATCTCCTTCAAATTCATAATCGTCAACATCAACAGCAGCCCAACCTGCCCAAGCCAAAACATTTTTGTTCGCCCTAGTTGTGCCATCCACATAAGTAGCTGGTGATATAAGCTCTGCATCCTTTTTACCTTTTCTTTCTTGTTTGCTTAAATGAAATAGCAAACTACTAAAGTCACTCCACGCGTGGAATGACATTTTTCTATGAGTTTTATTGTCAAACGTACTCTTAAAGAGCGTTAGGGAAGTCACCATGATTATCCTCATGTGAGGGTGCAGTCCACCCATCTGGTTTTATCAAATCAGGTAATCCAAATGGATTAGGACGACCTTCTTTTACTCCTGGACTTTTTGACATGTTTGCTTCATAAACAGAATCCCATGCTTTATGAGCATCAATACCAAATACATCGAGAGTACCAATGGCAAAAACGCAAAGATCAATAAGACCATCAACGATTTCTTCAGGATCTTTATTATCGATTGCATCCATTGTTTCATCAAGTTCTTCCTTACACATTGAAAGGCGAAAGCGTAAATACTTATCCATCAAATCTTTATTGTCTTTATTTGCTTCGAACCATTCTTTGACGCCAAATTTATTGTGCATCATATAAATGTCATTTGCCCAATCATTCATATATTTTCTCCATTTTTAATATTATACCACATTTTGAATGTCTTGTAAACACTTATATGTGTCTTCCCATGAATTAACTTGTATTACCTTTCCTCCATCTCTTTCAAGCTTTGCCGCAATAGAATAATCATTGCCGCCAGGCATTGTCTTATCGCCAAAGAATACTACTTTATGTGCATCAAAGTTTTTTACTATTTGTTCTTTACCCATCATATGCGGAGTTATATCTATGCCAGTTTCACCAGCAACTGTTGCTACTACTAGATCGGCGCTTATATCCCACCATTCTTGTGCATACCATCTCTCATTAAATCTTTTCGCTATACCTTCTCGTTCTTTCTTGTGCTCATCCCATTGCTTGTACATTGCTCTACCTTCTATACCACCTTTTCGGCCAAGCACACTAAAATTCAATAGGCCTACACGTTGATCAAAATGATCACCAGTCTTACTATAAAATGCTGAGTTATGTAATTCATTTAGTAACCACTTATGATGAGGATCTGGTAATACCCAATCATTTTTATATAATTCTTTATCACGTTGAAATACATGGTTACCCGAACATTGATAAACTTTTATACACATATCATAAATTGGCTTCGGTATTTGTTCAAGGGTTTTCTTTCTATCAGAACCCGTAATAAGATAACACTCAAAAGTAGTTACAAAATCCTCAAAGAATAAAGCAAACTCAGTATTCATTCTGCCACGACTTGGTGTAAGTGTACCATCAACGTCAAAGATGTAAATCATCCGAAGAAATCCTCCAATGTGTTTTTCTGTTCGACCGACCAGCCAACAGCGTCAAGAATTGGTAAGAGAGGTTCAATAAATGTTTTGTCAAACTGTTTATTGTAATCCACATAATTATGTAAGCCAAGGCTCTCAGGCAAATAACCTGGAAATGCAATCACATTTTCTTTGAGTGGATTTGGCATACGCATGTAACAAAATTTAATCTTCTCTCCATTTTGAATTAGGGGATACATTTTGCCAAGTGATTTATCTTTAATAGACTGATTATACATGATAGACCCACGTACGTGGATGGGTGTACCTTTGGCATACAATGTACCTTTACGAGACCACTTAGTTATATCTTTCACACCTCGTGGAAACGAAACTTGCTCGGGAGGTAATGACGTAAATGCTTTACGAAAATCTGCAATAAACCTTTGAGTTTTATTCTCATCACCTTCAATAATAATCTTGAACATCTCTTTGAATTTAGTACGAACGACTTCTGGAGTCGAAGACTTAATTGCCTCAATGCCCATGATCTTAAGTTTTGGCTCGGCATATTGTACACCTTCAGAGTTGTGTACGTTTAGAATATATCTTTTCTTTGCCGTCCATATACCACGATTTGCAATAACCTCACGTGCCATAACCATACGATTTGTATAAGCTTGTTGCTTATCGAATAGTTCGGCATAAGATTTCTCTAGGACTTTTTCGAAATGCTCAGAACAAATCTTATCGAGTGCTACTACCGGATCTTTAGGATTTAATTGCTTGACTAACGGACCCATGTTTATGTATAATGAATCTGTATCCATGGCAATTACATAATCACGATCTTCTGTCTTGAGAATACGATTCATCTCTTTGTTCATGGCTTTTTCAGCCCACATAATAGATAACTGGCCGGATAGAGTAATACCTTCGGCCATACGCATATCAAAGTAACGAAAGTGTTTGTTACCGAGTGCACCATAAAGTGAGTTCAAGAGAATCTTAATAGCCATTTGCTGATTCTCAAGTTGATTGATTTCTTTCTCGAGATGGAATGTCTTACCTTTTTGGTATTCGCGTTCTTTGGAAAGCATCTGCTTTTTAACTTCGGAACGTTCGGAATAATAGTCTACAATAATCTGAGGCAAGATACCTTGATAAGATTTATCATACGTAGAACCATTGGCAGCGATTGCAATATTTTGTTCTCGGAAGTTACGTGGCACCGGATCAGATTCAAGATAACCGAGTACGCCATTTGGTGCTTGAGCCGATGTAATTGTTTCAGGCGACATATTGTATTGTACAATAAGATTAGGATACAGAGAGTTTAAATCGAACGATACAACCCAATCGTGTGAGCCAACCTTTGGGTCTTTCACATAGCCACCTGGATATGGTAGTTTAGCCTTTACTTCATTAGGTGGAATAATAATATTCTTTTTGTTAAGTTCACGATATATGATTGAATCCCATATAGCAGTCGTACCCATCGTATCGGCTAAAACTACTCCGCCTTTATATGCTACGGTAAGGGCAAGATTGATAAGACCCATCTTGTCATCGATACGTTGAACAAGTTGAACGTCTTTGATGTTATAGTCGATAAATTTTTGGTGATCGTTTTTATAGAGCGTATGAAGACTACCATGTTCCTCATAGGATAACTTCTTCTCACCGAGCACCGTATAACCGATATGGTCGAGTTTATAGGATTCTTGAGCACCATAGGAATAACCGAACTTCTTGAACAATTCAAGATAGTCTGCTTGTTCGATACCAAAGATTTTGTATGTATCGGACATAGTTATATCGGAATCTACTATATTCCATGGCGATAATCGTTTAGCGGCTTGCTCAGAACCAATTCGAGTTAATCTGTTAATTAAGTATGGTATATCAAAATATCGACAATTCCAACCAGTAACTACATCAGGATAATTGTCAGACCAGTACTTAAGGAAACTGGCAAGCATAGCTTCTTCGGAATCAAACTTTTTATATTGAATCAGATCGCCATGCATTTCTATTTGACATTTTTCTACGTCATAATCACCGAGACCCCATACATGATATATGGAAGACTTACTGGATTTAAGAGCAATAGAAATGATTGGATGTAATGCTTCGTCTGGTTCAGGGAATCCATCATCAGAAGCAACCTCAATATCAAAGTTAACCACATTGATATGAGCTGGATTGAATTGAATATTGTTAGGCCATTTTTCGGCAATGAATTGTGTTGGCCACCGGTCCATACCATAGATTTTAAACTCATCAATATCTTGGTAACGTTTCATGAATTGTCTGGCTTCGCTCATACTATCAAATTTAATAGGAGCCACCGGTATACCATCAAGTCCAAGGAATGGAGATTCCTCGTTGGACTTAATATACAATGTAGGTTGGAATTTTACTTTAGATTGAATCGGTGCACCTGAATCATTATACCCACGATATAGGATCTGATTCATGTGACGATTTACTGATGTATAGAATGACAAAAATATACCTCCGCGTATGGAGCCATTATATCACGAAAAAAAGGGGTTGTACACCCCCATGTTTATTATAGTGGAAAATATTTATCTAGCATTTCCAATCGGTCGCTAGCTGCCGCCATTTTATCAAGTTCTGCCATTACAGCTTCAACTATATCAGAGTGTTCTCCAATACCAGCTGGCATAGTCCTATAGACTTCGATGTTTGCCCTATGTACGGCCATTTCACCTTCCGCTTGTTTTCTAGCGGCTTCAATTATTGCATCTCCTGCTTTCATTTTATTCTCCTATGTAAGTGACGGGGCTTTCGCCCCATCAGTTCATTTTACTTTAGCTAATTCTAACATACATTTCTTGGCTTCCGCGTGAAACCCCTGTCTGGCCAGCTCTGCTGCCGCTCGGGAGTAACCAATCACTTGGAACCAACATACGAATGAAGACGACAAACCCGACAAGGGCGCAAACATATAGTTCATTACGGCTGTTGTCATTAGACCCATCCTTTCATGTTGTCGTTAGTTTCAGCGTATGAAGCTTTTTGTTTCATATCCGCATCACCACGTGCAACAGAAAGTATGTCACCTCGAGCAAAGCCAATGTCATTTAACTCATGATCAGTCAATCGTGATAATTCTTTTACGGTTTGTTTGATCTGAGCTTGACGAGCTCTATATGCCATATAGTCCTTGAATAGGTTTAAAAGTAGTTCAATTGCCCTCGTTGAGTAGCTGTGGGCTGCTAGTATTGCTTGTGTCATTTGATGTTTCCTCGTTTTGACCAATGTTGATTTTACGAGGACGCATTTCTTCTGGAATGACATACTTCAGTTCGATTGCAAGTATACCATCCTGAATATCTGCTCCGTGCACTTGTACGTGCTCAGACAGCCGGAACGTACGTTTAAACTTCTTGGTAGAAATACCTCGATGAATAAACTCACGACCTTTTGACTTATGATCGCCCGCTACTGTTAGTGTACGATCCTTAACCTCAACAGATAATTCATCCTTAGAGAATCCAGCAATTGCTAGTTCAATCAGGTAATCTGATTCGCCTTTTTTAATAATATTATGAGGTGGATAGTGATCATTTGCGTGTTTAGCGGTCCATTCAAGTTCATTGAACAGATGGTCGAAACCAACAAATGAGGAACGGGGAAATAGTGTGTGTAAGCCTGTCATTGTTATCTCCTTTATGTCAAGCAAGATTAAAATGTGACCGGATTATTCCGCATCACATTATTATTTATACAGTATAGCTATACCCAAAAGGTATAGCCGTTATTTATTACCTATGTTATATTTAGGCAATAGTTCCCAATTATTCTTATCTTTATAAGAAATAATTTTTATCTGACGAAGTGGCGCGCATTTAAGATCGGTACCGTTTAGTACAGTTACTAGTCCCCAATCACTAAGCAATGTCGCTATCGTATTCCTACGCTCAATATCTGTCTCTTCTAAGTTTGCTTTCTTACTATCAAGTAGAAACAACTCTTTAAAATGCACGATAAAATATCGTCCTTGTTTGTGTAGAATATGACAGGATTGAAATAATTTCTTTTCTTTACGTGATGCAACACCAATACGTGTTAAAGTTTCACGGACTTTCAGGAAGTCATCTGGTTCATTCAAGGTAATTTCCAACATATCTGTTGGATTCCATATTACCGTTTTATCTTCTTCTTCCACCTTTACTCACCTTGTTTTTTATAATTGTTATTTGGTCAGGCGATAGAAGTGTCATGGCTTGGCGGGCTTTCTCATTACTATACCCATAATATTCCTTGACAGCATCAATATCACTTTCTTTTTGAGCCTTAGCCCATTTAGAAAACCTTTTACGTTTTCTGATCATATTTATAAGAAAATGATATTGTAACTTATTGTCAGCTTGATGGTGTCTATTCATTTCATTAGCAATGATAATAGTGTCTGGAAAATAAGATAAACCTCTATTTACCATGAATGAGTTATATGCTTTTTCACAATCATCATCAATCATAATATCTTGTTTAGTTAGATTGATACTATTTAAATAATCAAAATGGTTCAAAATCCGCCTTCAACCCCACTATCTTGACTTGTCCATTCTAGTGTTCGTATCCTATCCCACAAATCTTCTTCTGTTAAATCTACAGAATTACCTTGTTGAACATCATGCTCTCGGTAATATAATTGTGGATATGTTCTATGATCATTAGGTAATGGATGGTTATGCAGAATAGTATATTCTATGTTCCATTCGTTTAACTTCTCTTTTAGCATGTGACAATAATAACAATTATCTTTAGTAAAGAGAGTCAGCTTCCTTGTCATTTATTTTGATCCTTATGAAAACAATCGAATTGTACACCATAATATTCATTCTTAATTACTTGTTGCCAGTTCTTTTTATCAGCAATCATCATACATTGTTCTTTAGTAAACAACTCTTGCATTATATATTGATTTCCGATATACTGCCAATCAGTACCGTCGTTACCCCACATTGAGATAACAAGTAAAAATTCTTTCATTACTTAAACTCCACATTTGCCATAATCTCTGTCATACAAGCTACAACATTAAGTTCATGGTCTGCCACAAAGGCATTTTTATACTGATAATCAGCCAAAATTAAAACGAGTTGAGGTATAGACTGAGGAACGACATAATCGTTCATCGAATCGTATACTCCACGGAATATAGCGGTAGCGTCAATGTCCATGCTATTCACGACCCAATGACGCATACCTTTAAAATCTTTTTCTTTCAGTAGCTTTGCTAGGTGATCAAAGTTATTAGAACTACTATCTGAGCTGCTAGCATTAGCAATAGTGCCACTGGTACTAAATCGTTGAGCTTCATTTAATACTCGCCTCCAATCTGGTGCATGTTTTAAAACTAGATCAATAGGTGATTTATCGTCGTGATTAATACCTTCTGTCTCTAGTATATATAATAGTCTTGTGTGAAAATTTGCCGCAAGTTTTGGCAAATCTTTTTTACTTGTATTAAACTCATATACACCACAACGAGAATGAAGTGGTTCAATGATTTTATTCTTAAAGTTACAAGTAAGAATAAATCGACAATTATTCGCAAACTCTTCAATAAATCCACGAAGAGCAGGTTGTGTCGATTGTGCATTTAGATAATCAGCTTCGTCTAGGATAACAACTTTGTATCCACCTTGCAAAGAAACTGATGATGCAAATTGTTTTATCTTACCTCGTAAGGTATCGATATTGCCTTCTTCAGAACCGTTGATTAAGATATAATCTAGACCTAGTTCATTACAAAGGGCTTTGGCAACAGTTGTCTTACCAAGACCAGCTGTACCGGTGAAAAGCATATTAGGCAATTCACCGGTAGCCACAACATCATGGAACTGTTGTTTAAGTGTTTTCGGAAGGGTACAATCCTCGATTGTTTTTGGTCGATACTTTTCGACCCATAGAAAGTCTACAGTCATTAGAAACCTCGTTCAATAGAAACATTATATAATAAAAAGGGAGGTTTGTAAATATTATGTTTTATTTGCTTCGTAGTTTTCACCAAGAGAAATAGCTTTCACACATTGATCTCTTAGTTGACCAATAGTTGATAACTCTTCTCCGCGGAAACCACCACGTTGTGCAATAGCATCAATGACCGCAATCATTGAACGACCCATTTGTGTTGATACCTGATAGATCTGTTCATGATCAATAGGTGCTCCTTCTGCTGGTGCTCCTTCAAGAGCTGGCGCAGAAACCATATTTTCGGCTTTTGTATCTTTAGCCATTTTATTCTCCATATGTTGAGGATTTTTCTAGAGCGATCCAATATGATACGCCTAGTTCATTATTAGAAAACTCTGAGATGAGTTTAGACGAAATTGCCACGTGGTAATCACCTGGTATAATCTTAAGATTAGATATACTTATAACAAAGTTAAAAGGATCTGCAGGATAATTGCCGGCTATATCGATAGCGAATGTATTTGATGTAGCATTTTTACTATCAACAACTGATAAAGTTAGATGACCATTACCTGGCGTAATCGATACTTCATCATGACCAAGAGCCGCCGCGGCACGTTTAATACGACTCAGTGTGTTAGCATCTAAATTAAATTGTACTTCGCACTGAGGCATTACAATCTTTTTAGATGGTGATGTCAACATGTCCGGATCAGAAAAGAAATACTTAACTTTAGACCGGCCAGATGAATCACTGATGAGTACATAATCTTTCTCGAAGGATAGATTAGGTACATCAACAAGACCTAGGACATTTAAAAATTCATTTAAGTCATAGATCCCGAAGTCTTGAGGAAAGTCTTCAACAGTACTTGCTGCTGATAAAACATTCTTCGCTTCAGAAATAGTCTGAATACTATTGCCTTCATTGAAAACAATGTTTGAATTAATACCTGCATAATTCTTGAGAATAGACAGGGTATTTTCACTTAGTTCCATGATATACTCCATAATTTAGAATACTATTATACAACATTTTTAACGGATTGTACAACTTTATTTTACCTTGCTAAAGTTTTTATCTTTGATAAATTCCATCTTAGATTGAAACTTGTCGTCAAGGATTTCGCCTTTATGTGATATAACGAACACATTAGTATCTTCGCCAAACGCATAAATTATCTTCATTAAATTACCCACACCATCATGATCCAATGACGAATCAAATGTCTCATCAAGTATGAGTAAATTAGTAGCTACTGAATTTTTCATCTTGGCAATCTGACGCCAAGTAAATAACAGAGCTAAATCTATTCTTTGTTTCTCACCTTCTGAAAACGAATCATAAGAAAAGTTATCACGATGACGAGATCGAATAGTCTCAGTAAAACTTTCATCTAGATTAAAATGTACAAAGAAATCTAGAATCTGTAAATACTGATTTGTAAGTTGATTGATGACCGGAAGATATTGTTTAATAATCTTTGTCTTAATACCGGTATCTTTCAACATTTCAAGAATGACTGAATTGTAAGTTACATCTTCGTTGATGCGTAATTTATTTTCAAAGTGTGCTTCACGTTGTTCTTGTAACTTAGCCAGTTCTTCTCTTGCCTTTGCCGTATCACCATCAGTACCTTTAATCTTATCGATCTGATTTGATAATGCATTAATACGTTTTTGTAGACTATCTATAGTAGTATTATTATTTGCAACAGAAGATGTTCTATCTCTTATATCGGCAGATCTACTATCTAAATCAGCGATATCTATTTCTACTGCCTCAGCCTCGTCACCTAGATCTATAAGAGTGTCTTGATATATTGCAGCCTTATCTTTAGCAGTCTGTAGTTTTTCTTTCTTAAGTTCTGTTGAGATCTCTTGTTCACATGTTGGACAATTATCATGCTTCTCATAAAACTTGGATTCTTTTACAAGTGCTCGTATCTTAGAATCGAAATCAGCTTTGTATTGTAATAAAGATTGTTTCTTATCATGTCTATCTTTAATCTTTTCTTGTAAACCTCGTGAGCGTCTTTCTATATACTGAGTATGTTTATTATTTTCAGTCTGAAGTGTTTCTATCTCATTACGAGCATCATCTATCTCATCAGTCTTAGATTCAACTTCTGTATCAGCAAGACCTTCAACTTCTTTAATATAATTCTGTTGTAAGTTAATTTTGTCTTTAGCTAATTCTAAATCGTAATCAACGTCCTTAAGATTATCCTTCAATAAACTTTGCTTTTCTTTTAGGATCTGATTCATTTTAGAGAATACGTTAATGTCCAGAAGATCCTCGATAACATCCCGCCGATGATGCGATGGGAGCTGCATGAAAGGAATGAAGGAGGAGGATCCCAACACAACGATCTGATGGAAACTTTTATGATTAAGTTTCAGAATGTTTTGTTCGAGAATCTTCTGGTACTCTTTGGCATGTGATGATTGATTAATCATCGTGCCATCAACATGGATCTCAAACTTACCTGGTTTGATTCCACGTATGATTTTATATTCTCTTTTGCCTATATTAAACTCAACCTCTACTTCACAATTCTTATTGTTAATAGAGTTGACTAGTTGTGGCTTATTAATGTTTCGGTGAGGTTTGCCAAACAGAGCGAATGACAAAGCGTCTAGCATTGTAGATTTACCGGCACCATTGTGACCGATAACAAGTGTGGTTTTACTGCGTATAAAGTCTATCGTCGTAAAGTGATTGCCTGTCGACAAAAAATTACGATAACGCAACGTCTTAAATAATATCATGCAATTTCTAAAGATTGAGCCTCAGTCATAAGGTTGTACACATCCTTCTTGATACGTTCCTTACTAAGCTCAGTTTCTACTCCATCTATATAAGTATTCAACAATTCTGTTGTGTCTTCAAGTGAGATGTCATCATCTCCAACGTTTGACCCAATAAATTCATCAAAGGTCTCTTGGATCTTTAAATCATGTACTGGTCTATTCTGTATTCTATCAACAAATCGATCAAATGTAAACTGATTTTTTCGATTTATTACAACTATTTTTACAAATTTATTATCTACCTGACTTAGATCATACTCCATATAATCAGTAGTACTATCATCATACCTAATCCTGTGGTGCAAAGTATGAGGATTCCTAATCGCAAGCAGCTCTCGTGTAGACGTGTCCAAAATGTGGAAGTATTTGTTGTCGTGTGCGTCATTCCAGAAAAACTCCATTTGGCTTCCAAGATAGGTTATATTATCTTGGCTTGACTTTGTATGGAAATGTCCTGAGTATACGGCTTCGAACCGTTTGAATAATGATCTGTCTAGACCATGTTCACACTTGATGCCTTTCATCATTTCATAACCAATAATATCAAAGTGTCCGGCCATAATATCGGCTTTACATTCTTTGATAAATTTGACAGAACGTTCTTCGTTCTCAGCATCTATCCATGGGACCAATGCCATTTTTAATCCATCGTAATCCATTACTTTTGGTTCATGGATAATATGAATTTCGTTCATATAATGACCAAGTAATTCTTTTAAACTATTCAGTTCACCAGTATTCTTATAGTATATGTCATGATTGCCACGAATGATATCCATTGTAATGCCGTGTTGTCGTAACGGTTTAAGGAAGCAATTCCTAATCCTATTAAGACACTTGAAATTAACGAATTTTCTATTGTCGAAGAAATCACCCAGGTGAATGATATGGCGAATATCGTTTTCCAAAAGATAAGGAAAAAATACATCACCGTAAAATTTCTCTGCGTTATCGAGAAATATGTCAGAAGAATTGCGAGTCCCACAATGAGTGTCATTAATTATTGCTACTTTCATTTTAAAAATTCACTCAAATCAGAATCGGCTTTCATCTCACGCTTTTTGCGTTTTTCTTTCTTGACGAATTCTTTAACAGCATCATCTGTAGCTTTTACCTTATCTATACGATCTTTAAGGAAGTCTACAAATTGTTGTGCCACAGTATTTGCTAACGTATCTCCTTCAACCTCTACAAACGTTTCTAACGCCGAACTAGTGAGATATTTGAGTTTGATGTCTTGTTGCTTTTTCTCTTTAGCAATACGACGGAGAAACGCATACCACGTGATTTGAGTAAAATATGCAAATGCATTTGGTTTTCCAGTTCTTGTTGCGGTTTCTAAATTATAGTTTTCTATTGCCTTTAAGCAATTTTCAACAGCATCCATTACCATCTCTTCTCTATATGTATAACGAATAAAATTTGATTTATGAGATAAGCCTTCTGCTATCTTGAGAAAGCATGATGCTATGTAATTTGTTACAATAGGTAGCTGCTCATTATTTGCTTTAGCTTTTCTAACTTCTTTGACGTATTCAACTACCGCAGATGAGAAGTCTGCGTTATTAACGTAGTGAATACTTTGACGTTTAGTTCTTGCCATAATTTATCCTTTCACATATATCATACTATATTTTTACGGCGATGTACACTAATTTTTTTAAAAAAAGATTAAAAAAAATGCGTTTTAGGGGTGTACAAACCCTGAAAACTGGTGTATAATTAATAGAGGCTTTTTGAGGTGGGTGGTATACCCTAGTGTAATTTACTTTTATCTATTTTTGGAAATGGTAATACGTTCTCTGCCATCTCTTCTTTTTCGATTTCTTTTAATTCTTCGTCTGTCGGGCCCTCGTTGAATTTTAAATATTCATTAAGCGTGTCACGATAGTTATTTAATATCTCTCGGGTCGGACTTGCTTGAGAAACAATTAAGTCTCCGTTCAATGCAATGTTATACCCTTCTTCTATTTGACCAATCATAAAAGGTCTAAGAGTACATAATCTCATAGCTCCTGTCGGAGATTGTAAGAATACTATCTCAAATGCATTTTTAACAAGTATAGTAGCGTTATGTTGATCATCCCATTGAATAATTTCACATAGGACTTCTTCGCCGCTCGATAATTTTAATTGAATTATTTCTTCTTCGGTCATGTTTTGAACTCTATCTCATATATTTTATAGTTAAATGATTCTCTTGAGTATATTCTAATTCGTTCCGCACTATGCGTTAACGTGTAGTTCTTACGTCCTTTCCAATGCAAGTCGTCCGCCAAGTCAAAGAGCTTCGTAGTCCTAGAATCGTCTGATTTCCTAAGTCCTCTTCCAATTGATTGCAAGACTTTAATTTGAGATTTTGAGGGAGAGGCAAAAATAATGTTGTGTAAATTACGAATATTGATCCCAGTACTAAAAGTGCCCAGTGACGCGACGATAATTGCATTCTTCTGTTTCTCCACTATTTTACGAATAGCTTCTCTATCCGCAGTCTCTACATCTCCTGATACGTAAAAAACTTTTCGTCTTTCGTGTGCATTGGATTTAATCAGATTATATAATGGCTTTCCGTGTTTTTCTACAAATTGAAATAATATAAGAGTATTACCGTTTTGATCTAATGCAAGATTATTTATAAACTTATTCCTAGCTTCATTTGTAACAATATAATCTAATTCATCATGATAATCTTTTTTTCCAAAAGCTTTTCTTACATGTTCAGGATACTTAAGCAATAATACATTAATTTCTAATGGCGCTAGTGTATCATCTTCTTGTAGTTTTTTAGTTGTTGTAACATTATATACCTTTCCAAAAAGGCCTTCTAATACGAGCCTATGAGTTTGGGTGCCATCTAACGTACCTGTTGTACCAAATCTGTATTCAGCCTCTCGACTCTTATTCATTATAGATGTCAGAGATTTAGATTTAAAACCATGGCACTCATCGCCAAAGACTGTACTAAATTGTTCGAACCAAGATCCCGGCAATTTGTAAATAGATTGCCAAGTAGAAATGAATATTCTTTCTTTCATATTCATCTTAGGTTTACCAGAATAGATTCTATGGCATTCGTTTTCTACCACAAAGTTCTCATCATAATGAGCATAGTCTTCGAAGTCAGAATACATCTGTTGAACAAGAGAAGTTGTAGGTACAATGATCAAACATTTTTTGTTTGTCTTCTCTAGTAAGTATCTCATCAATACGTATATAATAAGCGATTTACCAGAACCAGTAGGACTTAATAATATGGAGCGTTTTCTGTGCAGTCCTTCGCAAATTGCTTCTATTTGATAACCACGCGGATTAATTCTCTGGCCTTTTGTAGATAAAACCAATCCGTTAATAAAGGTACTTAGCTCAGCGGGATCTACGTCGACCGTAGCACCTGGCAGGCCATAAAAATTGTCGTGCTCCACTTCTACCTTATAATTACGTGGACCACAAAATTCCTGCAAATATGGAAACAATCCACTAGGTAATTCTTGTGCCTGTGAATTATACAACCTTATTTTGCCGTCCCACACCTTATTACGAAATGCTGGCATATACTTATAGCCTGGAACAAAAAATGAAAAGAAGTCTGTCAGTTCGTTAGCTATTCCCATATCAGTATGTACTGACATTACGGAATGATTCTTCTGACTTACAACTAGTTTATCCACCCGCTTCGAACCTTCTCCAATCAATAATATTCTTTATAGTGGAATGTCTCCACTTTAATACATTTATAATCTCAGTAAGTGTCTCGATATAGGTTTTATAGTATGTAATTTTTTCTTCAGATTTTTGTATATCACTATCAGCATCATAGTAATAATCCATCTCACCTTTGAGAACCTTTAGTCCTTCAAATGGATCGAAGTCCCATCCTTCCAACTCAATTTGTTCTTGAGTCATTTTGCCATTATAGTATAGCCACTTCTTTTTGAGTAAAGTCTTTTGTGCCATCTCAGCTTTCTTTAACTGAAGACGGGCTATGGACATAAACTCCATATATTTTGCATGTAGTGTTGGGGTTTGTCTAGATGTTTCGTCAAGATTATACTGAGGGATCTCAGAGTCTTTTTTCCACATCTCGAGTACAGATTCAAGATTCATAATATAACTCCATTATATGGATCTATTTATTTAATTTCAAAGTAGTTAAATTCAAAGTTTAGTGGTACAGAAAAATATTGTATATCAGCTCTTGTTGATTCTAATGCTATCTCACCTATCGAAGTAAGCCTAGCATCATAATACGTTATTTCTTTATTAGCATTATTTTTACTGGTTAAAGTATATAATTTTAAATCCATATCAAGAGGTTTTTGCGTAACATCTCTTGTTTGTCTGTTAATATCATTTACTTGAACTGTTTCTTTTAGAATTTCATACATCTCTGTATAATTTACTAGATCTTCATCTAATATAACATTACATAACAATTCACCAAATTGCAATCTTTCACCTGGTTGATATGTTGTTATAGATTTATAAGGTACAGCAACTCCTGGTAATGTGACTTCAGGGTGTGTTACACTAGTTACAAAATATTCGGTCTTAGGATAAAATTTTCTATCTAAGACCAATTTAAATCCCGTTGGTTCTAAATAATTTTCGTTTATATTGTAGACCATTTATATCTCCTAGACGGCAAAGCTTTCACCGCATCCGCATGATGCAGTCGCATTAGGGTTTACAACCTTTAAATAAGATCCACCAAGCTCTTCTACGTAATCTATAGTACAACCAAATACGAACATCTCTGCCATAGGATCTAACCATAGATTTCCTATAGTGGGTTCTTTATCTGTTGTACCCCATTCATATTGAAAACCTGAACATCCTCCACCTTTTACATTTAGCGAAACGTGAGGATCTCCAACTTTTTTCAAATATTCTTCTGCGTTTTCTGTTAGTTTAATCATACATGTATTTATACAAAAAAAAGGGCGCCGAAGCGCCCCAGTTTGATAGGTTAACCCTATTCTTATGTGTTTAAGATATTATCCTAAGATGTTATCCACACGCATAATTCTGTAGTACTGGTTCTGACGAGCAGTACCTAGGCCATTAGATGATCCAGGTGTGAATGGGTTTGAAGCAAGACCGTATCGTGTCTTGAAACCAATTTTTGGCTGGAATGTATCTTCAGCAACTGCACGCATCATTGTTAATGGTACGTATGGGCAGTAGAAAAGACCTGCATCGTATGCGTTTGCGCCTTTATAGCCAACAGTGATATAATCAACTGTTGCATAAGGGTCGATGTACACTTTCATGCGACCGTTCAGAGTACCAGCAAATGTGTTACCTGTGTCGTCTACATTCAATGTGTTAGAAGCAAGTACTTGTGAGTAGTCTAACATACCTGTTGATGCTAGAGCAGAAGCAACGTCAGATGAACATACCATCACGTTACCTTTACCTCTACGAGTATCTTTTGCGATTTGGTTAGCTTCACGATCGATTTGGATGCCGAGACCTTTGAATTTCTCTGCAGACCAACGACCATCAACATCAGCATTAAGATCGATTAGACCTTTCTTAGTGATATGTGTTGATTGAGCACCTGGCTTAGCGTGAGCGTTGATCACACGAATGATTTCGCGGTTGATCTCAGCAAGAATCTCAGTTGACAAGATGTTTGCCAATTCTGATTCAGCGTCTAAACCGTGGATCGCTTTAAGATCCTGAGCCAACTCTAATGAGTACTCAGCTTTTAGAGCACGTGACTTTGCAGTCACAGTTTGACGCTCAATGCTGAATGCCATTTCTGCGAAGTCTGTTGAACCAGATGATCCAAGAGCTTCAGCAGAGTCTGTTGCCATACCAGAACCGTGGTTTGGTTGAGGCATAGCAGAGTCACCACCGTAGCTAAGTAGTCCTGAACCGTCAGCACCATCAGCAGCGTTATTTGCTGGAGTTGCTTGAGTACCAGAGAACTGAGTATCAGCTTCGTTGAACATAGCCTCTGTACCACCTTGTGATGTGTACTTTGACTTCATTGCAAAGATAAGACCTGTTGGACCGTTCATAGGCTGTACAGATGCTAAATCGTGAGCAATTAGGTTAGGAGCAGCACGACGTACTAGGCTGATCAATACTGGATCCCAGTTATTGACTGAAGCGCCAGTTGCGTTTGTTGGTGCAGCTTCGTTTAATTGAGCGCGCTCTTCAGTAAGAGCTCTCTCGGTATTTTCCAACAGAGCGGCAGTTACTTGCTTTCTGTGGTTGTCTTTAATAGAGCCAGCTGATTCTTCGTTAAGAACAGGGCCCCACTTTTCGACCAAGTTAGAATAAGATTCCATTTCCTTGGATCTCCCTTATTTAGATTGTTTTCTGATTGCTGACAAATATGTCGCCATTGTATCAGAAACTTCGGTTGTATCAGCTTCCGCATCAACATCTGTTTCTTCAGCAATGGTTGATTCCACAGCTGGCGCTGCAAAATGTGCTTCTTTGACGGTAGCCACTTTCTTAGTGAAAGTTTCTTCGTCTTCGAAATCGATAGATTCGACAAGACCTGCAAGCTTCTCAGCTTGTGTATCAGGAAGGTCTTTAGCCGCTTCAGCTACAATAGCTGCTCGGGTAAAATCTTCTATTGCCTTGGCTTGTTCTAGCGCTTCTTCAGTACGAGCGTTAAGTGCAGTTTCGAGTTCTTCTACTTGCTCAGATAGCTCGTCAACTAAGTCAACTTTGCTTTCTGGAACTTCGATATAAGACTCTGTAAATACATCTTTCAGCTTGTTCATGAAAGTTTCAGCGATTTCTGTACGTAAGCCAGTTTGAACTGCTAGCTTGTTGTCTTCCATCCACTGCTCAACTACGTAGTTTAGGTATGAATCTACTTTTTCTACGAGGTCAGATTTTGTTGTTGCAATTTCCTCAGCAAGCTCGTTAGCATAGTTCTTCTCTAATGATTCGATTTCTTCTGCTAATTTTGCTTTCATTGCTGATTCAAAGATGATGGCTGTTTTCTCTTTGAACTCTTCTGATAGAGTTGCTTCAGATTCAACGAGCGCATTTAATTCACCTTGGTAGTCATATGAAACGTTTGGAGTTTCAGCTAATGTTTCATCAGCTTCTACTTCAGTTGTTTCCATGTACTTGCCATAGTTAGCCATAAGATCTGCCTTAGACTTCTTAGCCATATGACCGTACATTGCTTGCAACATACCTGCTTTTGTTTTCGGCATTGGTTCATGTGCGCCCTGCTTAGGTGCTGGGTCTGGTGCTTTAGAAGTTTTACCAGCCGCTCCCTTTACAGATGCAACAGATGCGTCCTCTGCGTTTTTTGGGTCGTGAGCTTCTTCCACAACGTCCTCGTCATGGAGATCTGCTTCTGTGACCTGATTTTCTAGATCAGACATGCTATTCTCCTTACATGCTCTTTTGTTTGAGTAACGAGAGGAAATTCTTATACTCACGGACCTGTGTCTCATAGAGATCAGTACGTGGAGCTTGTTTAATTTCAGTCTCCATTTTTTCAATTGTCCTGGCTTCAATAATGCCGTTATTCCATACCCAGTCTACACCTTCCATAATTCCATTAACGAATGCATTCGGTGCGGATGGATCTTGTACGATATCAACCGTATTAAGAATAAAGTCGTCTTTGACGACCGCTGTACCATTACGTGTTTCAAGACTTCCCATACCACGAGTTGACACGCCTAGTTGAACGCCGCCTTCGAGCAAACCTTTTACGATCTGTCCCATAGGAGTATCCAGTACTTGTGCCTTACCCATCACATTATTACCTTCAAAGTTGAGATCGGTAATTAGATGGGATACCTTATCTAAATTAACTGTTGGGCCTTCCGGATGGTTTAGCTCTCCAACAGCTCGTTTAGTTTTAACTTGATCAGTGACATATTTGTCAACTGCTTTTTCTAATATCGCCTTAGGATAAATTCTTCCATTACGGTTCTTTGATTCGGCCATAGCAAAAACACCCTCGATGAGATATTTCTTCGAGCCGTCCTCTTTTTTCTCCACGATGCATTGAACATCGCTTTCGTTGTATTCCGTAATAAGTTTCATTTATCTTAGACCTGTGATAATTATGTTACACTTATTTATAACAAATTAATCTTCTACTTCTGTTTCCTCTTCACCAGTATCAGAAGTGTATTCTTCTGCACCGTCTTCGAGGTTATCTTGATCATCTTGATTATCCTGATCAAGAGCTAATTCTAATTGTTCTTCATCATCTTCCAGTGCCTCTGCACCGTTATAAACTTGTTGTGCTATTGCTACTTTTTCAGCATCAAGAGCATCAGTAAGTTTAGCACCTAACATATCATTAAATGTTGCTTGCGCGCCTGAAAAGTTTTTTGCCAATATATCATCAACAAATGCTTGTGTTGGATTAACCTCTACTTCTGGTTCCATTACTTCAGCTTCATCGTTCATTATCATCTCCTTGATTCTCTGGTTCTTCGTCATTATTAACTTCTCCAGATTCTATTTCACCTTTAATTTCTTTATTAATTCTTTCTATGTCATCGTCATCTAACATAAGAATATTTTTCTGGGCCCACTCTTTAGAATAGTATTCACCAATATAGTTCTGAGCTAAATCCATTGTTTGCAATCTTTCACGGATTAGTTCAGCATCTCTAAGTTCAGCAAAATGATTATCATGTGCAAATTCAACAACTAAATCATTTTCCCATTCTTTCCAGTCTTCATCAGCAATAATACCTTTTAATATAAGTTGCTTGCGAAGAATCTCTAAGAAGAGTGCTGAGAATCTACGTCGTAGACGCTCAATAAACTTCTGAAATTTTAACTCATCTCTATTTATTTCTGTAGACCGGCCAAGTATATTAGCACTCT
>Ga0209404_10000878_pt1 | contig 22359 bp, 15 predicted proteins | sample TroAtlMetagenome_2_FD_187447 | JGI IMG/M metagenome (GOLD analysis project Ga0209404, IMG submission 187447) | Marine eukaryotic phytoplankton communities from Atlantic Ocean - Tropical Atlantic ANT8 Metagenome (SPAdes) (version 2) | ecosystem: Environmental > Aquatic > Marine > Oceanic...
TGTAAACCAGCTTCTGCGGCAATGACCGCAAGATCACAATGCCTTTCTGCTTCGGGGCTTACCGCAACGGCATCGATTTTATTTTCACTGAGGGCTTTATCGATACCTTTAATATAGGGAATTTCGAACTCATTCGCAAATTTTTGATTTCTTTCATGTGTCCAATCCGGTCTGGATATTTCATCTGTAACAAAGCTCAGGTTGAATCTTGGGTGTGCAGCGATTGCACGTGGAAGATAGTCGTGCTTAACAACACTTAATACTCCAACGTTGAAGGGCTTTTGCTCTCTATCAGTTGTTTTCATTTAAAATAATATTTTTTCCCGGCTTCAGAGAAAATCTTGAATGCGTCATTGTAACTTTTTAAGTCACCCTCTAAATCAACTTTCGCTCTAACTTTATTTGCGAAATTGATAAGCATTGGTTTTATGAAGCTTAGTTTTGTGTCTGGGCATGATGCGCTTGGTTCTCCTCCATGGAAAAAGAGGTTTCGATTTCTATGATCATCCGCATAGGCTGCTCCTTTTGATCCTATAAGGGATAGTGATTCATAATTGTCTCCATCAGGCAGTGAATTCGTGAAATCAATAAGAGCCATTCCTCCACATTTAAATCCGAGGTGAACCAGTAAACATTTGGAGTCGTCATCGATAGATGCTGTTCCATGAACGTTTTCTGGAAAACTCCCAAAGAACCATAATGCTAGGTCAATCGCTTGAACCATTTCTTGAAGTCCGTCAGATGTTTTTTGGTTCCACATGTGCATTCTTAGTAGGCCTAATTGTCCAAGTTCACCCGCGTCGAGACTTTGTTTTAAGGTAATTGTTTCTGGAAAAAACCGTTTAGGAAGTGCTGGAACCACATCGGTAGTGTTGTCTGAAAGGAATGAATCGTATAATAGAATTGGTTTGCCATTAGAAGCGAGACTAGCATCGTCGGTGACGATGGCATCTGGGTTTTCATTTAAAGTAACGACTTTGATGTCATGAATCCATGACGCAGCGCTCAGAAACTCTTGCTCATGATTGGATAATTGAAAGGCTAGACGTGTCATTATAAATTCATATCTCTTTTACTTGTATCAGGTGCTAGTAATACCGCAATCATTCCAACGATAAAAATCAGACTTGTGATCTGACCAACTTGTTGGAGATTGCCGTCGAATACAGATTTTAGCCAAGGTGTAAGGAAAATCGTTGTGGCTGTTAGGATGCGCCCATAATTGAAACTTACTCCAGCACCAGTTGCTCTGACTTTCGTTTCGAAAAGTTCAGGTAAGAAGAATGGTAGCCAGCCAAAGAAAATCCCGTTAAAGAATCCCCACATTGCAACAAAAATTAAAAAGTTGGAATCTGTTGGTGAGCCAAACCAAAAAATATACTGCGAAATAATTAAAGCAAATAGACAGGAGACAAAATAACAAGAACGTCTTCCAACTTTAATAGCAATAATTGCAGCTAATCCGCTACCAATGATGCTGGCAATAGATCTTGTCTGTAATATACTAGGAGCAAGTTCAGCATTTCCAACCTCACTTGCCCAAGGTAAGATCCAAGCAAAACAACCCCAACCTCCAAGTAAAGGAACAGTGGCAAGAGCAATGCCGATAAAAGTAATTCCAAGATAAGGTTTTTTAAAAACAGAAGGGGAATTAGGTTTGTTATTGCTATCTGATGATGTTGAATCCTTAGAACTGATCCAAGTTGGAGACTCTTTAATAAACAGTAAAATAATTACCCCTAGAGGAGCGGAGATCGCACCCAATAGAAAAATATTCCTAAATGAATCTGCATCAACAGGGTAATTTGCCATTACTTTTGCAAAACTGAAAATGCCAATATTGCCAGCCATGCCAATCAAACTTGCCATGATAGGCCGTGCAATTTTTGACCAAGCCTCAGAAACCAAAGCTACACCATTCGGCCAGCATCCTCCGATGCCGAGACAAGCGAGAAATCGAATACAAAGTAATTGAAAGGGATCTCTTGCATAATTTGCTAAAAGAGTGAGCACCGAAAACCATATTATTGAAATTCCAAGAGCACGCGTTCTTCCAATTTTATCACCTAGTTTTCCGAAAATATATCCCCCTGCTGCAGCCCCAAAAAGGAAGCCACATTGTTGAAAGGCCCACCATTTATCAATGAGATCATTTAATTGTTCTGAGTTTAAATTCGCTGACCAACCTGATTCAGTGATTAGAAATTTATTAGCATTTCTGATTAAGTTGGTCATACCAATCTGCATGCCACCAAAAAACCACCCTAGAAAAGCAATAGTAAGAATACCTATTCTTGATCCAACAGAGAGTGATTCATTATTCATTTGATCGATTTTACCTAAAATAAGTTATGATGCCAGCCTTGCTTTGTGGATAATAAATTAATTATTATTGAATTATGAGAATTATCTATTGTTTCTTAATTTGTTATTTAATTAATGGCCTTTGTTTTGCTGATGAGGGGTATCGTTCAATTTTTAATGGTAAGACATTGGAAGGCTGGAAATGTCGACCATTATCACAAGCAGCTAATTGGACAGTAGAAAATGGGCAAATTATAGGACGAGGAAAAGGGCAGGAATCATATTTAATGTTCGATGATCAATTAGGAGATTTTGAGCTCAAGTTTTCATATAAATTTCTTAGTGATGAAGGTAATACGGGAGTTGAGGTGAGAAGTCATCCTGTGAAAGGTAAAGCTAGCAGGTTACATGGTTATCATGCTGATATCGGGCATGTTGGTATAGGTGATAAGGTTCTTGGGGCTTGGGATTTTCATGAAAACAATCGTGGTGATTATTTAGCAAAAAGGGGTCACAGAGTTACCATCAAAGAAAATGGTAAAAAAGAAATTGAAGAAATTAAAAATTCTTTCAGTCCTAAGGATGCTAAGAAAGGAGATTGGAATGAAGTTGTTGTTTATGCCAAAGCAAACAAATTGTGGTTTACTATTAATGGTAAAATTGCATCTGAGGTAATTGACAATGAGAAGGCTAAAAGACTTGATAAGGGTTTCATTGGTTTTCAACTTCATAGTGGAGATAAAATGGTCATTGCTTTTAAGAATATTTCAGTAAAGAGATAAAAGATGAGTCGTGATAATTATTCGGTAGGTGTCGGTGTCCTTGGGGCTACTGGTTATATTGGCGAGCCCTACCGAGCAGAAATGCGTGAATGTGATGGAGTCAGAATGGTGGCTCTCTGTGCTAGAAGAAAAGAACCTCTTCAGAAAGCCGCTGAGGAAGACGGTGCTGATCTTGTTACGAATGATTGGCGCCAAGTGATAGATCACCCTGACGTTAATTATGTCGTTGTTGGAACTCCCGATGCATTTCACCATGAGGCGGTAATGGCTGCTGCTGCTGCCGGCAAACATGTATTTTGTGAAAAACCATTAGGAATGAATTCTGATGAGGCAAGAGAGATGACAAAAGCGTATCTCGATGCGGAAACGCTCGCGCATTTCGTTCCTTTGTGGACCAGGTGGTCACCGGGCTTTGTGGCTGCCAAACAATTAGTTCAAAGTGGTGCAATAGGAGATGTTAAAGCAGTGGTTTATCGTTGGCATAATCCAAGGCCTTTGGATATGGCATTAACTTGGAGAGATGACCCCAAGCTTTCATCTTCTGGTACGATTGCAGATGTAGGATCTCATGCCTATGACACGGTGAGATGGATTATTGGCAAAGATGCAGTCAGGGTGCTAGCCCATGCAGATACTATTACACCTGCAAAATTTGATTTTGGAAATGTAAACCTAAGTGAGGCTCTTGAATGTGGAGAAACAAAAATTGAGGGTAAAGAAGCCAGAAAAGGTAATACCGTTGATTATGCAAGCATTGCCTGGGAATTTGAAGGTGGAATAGTCGGTTCAATTATTCTTTCACATGCTCCGTTCTTAAGAAGGGGACTCGTTCCAGAACTTGAACTGCATGGTACTGAAGCGTCTTTGACTGTTGATCGTTTTCATGGGAAAGTGACTATTGGTAAACCGGATAATTCCGTTGAAGTTATCAAAGAGGTTAGTCCCGGCGGATTTGATATTGGTAACCGCTTTAATAAATGGGTTATTCCTGCGCTTCGAGAAGTGATGGCAGGTAAGTCACAGTTAGAAGTAGATGCTCCAAATTTAATTGATGGGCTCAAAGCTCAACTGTTTACCGATGCTTCACTAGAATCTTCCAAATTAGGGCAATGGGTGAAAGTGGGTACTGCCGATTAGTGTTTTTTTATTTGGATAGAGGTAATCTGGATTTTGGAAAAGGGTTGACCCGCCTTTTGTGAATTATAATATGTTAATTGCACTTTATAGTGGTTTGATAAGATGAATTAAACCCATTTTTATTATGTTAATTAGGCTTTTCTCAATTTCGTTTTTTATTTCCTCTGTTTTCGCTAAACCCCTTCAATTAGAGGATGGAGATGTAGTTGCCTTTATTGGTGGAACTGATCTCGTAAGAATGCAGAAGGAAGGAAAATTAGAGGCTGCAATTACACATCGTTATAAAGACCTTAATATCAAGTTTAGAGATTTGGCTTGGGAAGGGGACACTGTTTATTTTCAAAGTACAGTTCGTGAGAGATGGAGAAAAGAAGCTTTTGGTGATCTTAATCAGCAATTAAAAAGAGTAGGGGCAAACGTAATTATTTGTCAGTTTGGTAAGATTGAATCCCTTCAGGGGAAGGAGGCGCTGAAAGATTTTTCGGAGAAATATGAGAGTCTTATTGAGCTTTTAAAGTCGGATAACAGAAAGTTGATTGTTCTAGCACCTTCAGATTTTGAGTGGGATTCTGCCGATGATCAGTATCTTGATATTTATAAAGAGGAGATCGCGTCTCTTGCCTCAAAAAAAGGGATACCATTTATAAAAGGTAATTTTGTTAAACAGTTGGGTGTTGAACCGCCAATGGATCTTGTGCTTTCTGTAAAAGAGAAGCACCGCCTCTGGTATGATTATTGGAGGCCTGCAAATTGGAAATGTCTCTTTGGTGATGATAGTAAGCGAATATTTTCTAATGCAGCTGAAGGGCTCCCCTCATTTAAAGAAGAGTGGCAGCTGTTTCCAAAATTAATAGAGATTGCAGAATTAAATATTCAGAAGGGATTAAAAAACACTCCATTTCCTTCTCCAAAAAAGACAGGTTCACGGGAGGCAAATATTAAAAAAGAACTCGATGCTTTTGATGTCTTAGATGGTTTTGAGGTTAACCTCTTTGCAGACGAAAGTCACGGTATTGCAAATCCGTTATCTGTTCGATGGGATGCTAAAGGTAGAATGTTTGTTGCTTGTTCGGATGTTTACCCTCAAATCGAACCTGGGGTTATGCCTGATGATAAGGTCATAATGCTTGAAGATAAAAATGGGGATGGGACTGCTGACGGATCTAGTGTCTTTGCTAGTGGTCTTAATATTCCTACTGGAATGGAAGTTGGTATTGATGGTGTTTATGTGGGACATAATACTGAATTATTGCATTTCGATTGGAATGGTAACAGAAAACTATTATTAAGTGGTTTTGGGAATGGGGATTCACATCAGACTATGAATTGTTTTGCATGGTCTCCAGGTGGAGAGCTATGGTTTTGTCAGGGTGATGGAGTAGAGTCTCGCGTGGAAACTCCTTTTGGTGTTTCATCATTATTTCAGGCTGGAGTTTACAGGTTAAGGCCGGACGAACTTAAACTTGATCCTTTATTAGACGATTTTATGGGTCCAGGTAATCCATGGGGAGTAGCCTTTGATGATTATGGTCAATCATTTGTGATTGATGGAGCTGGTGGTGTATCTTATTTGACCCCAGCGTCAATACCGGCAAAAAGACGGTTAAGATTGCCTCGAATTGGTAAACCTGGAGGTTACTGTGGTATTGACTGCTTGGGAGCAAGTAATTTACCTGCTGAAATGGCGGGTGATTTTCTAATTGGAGATTACAAAAAAAATCAAGTCAGTCGATTTGCAGTTTCCTCTGACGGTGCAGGGTTCAAAGTTAATTGGAGAGAGCCTATTCTTCGTTCGAGTCATAGAAATTTCCGACCTATTGATGTAAAGGTAGGTCCTGATGGGGCGATATATGTCGTGGATTGGTATAATCCCTTAACTTGTCATCAAGATGACTTTTATAGGCATCCTGATCGAGATAAAACCCATGGCAGAATATGGAGAATTGCCCCCAAGAAAGGAGCATTAAAAAATCCTAACCTTATTACTTTATCTGAAGAGGAATTAGTTGAGAAGTTGGCTTCACCTGAGAGATGGACTAGACTTAAAGCAAAGCAAGTTTTATCCAATAAGGACCAACCAAAGGTCATTAAGATTTTACGGGAATGGATTTCTTCTCGTAAAGGATTAGATTTGCTAGAGGCTCTTTCACTTTGTGAGTTTTTGAATTCACCTGACAAACAGATCATTGCCGCCAATATAAATTCTGATGACTATAGGGTTAGGGCTTATGCGGCTAGAGTGATTGGGAGATGGGGAAAAAGGGTTGAAGGTTATCAAGATTTATTATTGGGCTTGGCTAGGGATGAGAGCTCCAGAGTTAGAATGGAGGTCGTTCTTTCATGTGCGCAGATATCTAATCCAGAATCAATTTTAGTTGCTGCGGCAGTGGCTGAGTCTCCAAGAGATAAATGGATTGATTATGCCTTCTCTCAGGCAGTACATCATTTGAAGTCATTATGGGTGCCAGCATTTAGAGATGGTGATTTGGATATCGAGGACTATCAGTCAGGCTTTTCAGCTGTTTTAAGCCAGTCAGATTCAAAAGCAATCATTTCGGATATTCGAGCAATTCTTATTAATGGAGAGGTCGATCAGAAAACAGCACCAAATCTTCTCAAGACATTGGCTATTCTTGGTAATGATGATGATGTTAAGTTTTTGTTAGACTATAAAAATCTGGCCCCAGAGGTATTAATTGCTCTTAAGGATAAGCAAAGACCTGATTTTGAGGTTCATCAGTTCCTAAAAAAATTATTGAACAATGAAAATAATAAAATTAAAGCTTCGGTGGTTAATTTAATTGGGGAGTGGGAAGTTAATGAATTGGTCGAAGAAGTTTTAAAGATTGCTGAAAATTCTAAAATTGATAGTCGATTGAGAGTTTCTGCATTTACGGCTGTTGGTATTATAGGAGGTCAAGAAGCTCTAAATTTAGCTACTAAAGTAGGTGGTGACGCAAATGATCCATGTCAGTTGGAAGCTATAGGAGCTGTCGTTAGTATGCACGCTCCTGACGGTATTAAGCTTGCAGTTCGTGTGCTAAATCAGGATTTAGATTCAAAAAGTCTTTCAAAGATTTTTGATGCAGTTGCCTCTAGAAATGGAGCTATGAAGTTGATGGCAGAAGAATTGCTGAGATCGAAAATAGATAAAGAGAAGGGAGGCTTAATTAGGCAAACTTGGATAGCCAAAGGACTTGTTAGCCCTGAACTTTCATCAAGTCTTGATAAATTAGCAGGCATCCCGTTGCCTAAAATTGAATACACTCAATCAAATATTGAAGAATTTGTTAAACTGGGTAAGGAGGGTGATTTCAATAAGGGTGTAGAACTTTTTAAATCAGCAAAACTTGGATGTATAGCATGTCATAAAGTTACTGATATTGGGGGAGTCATTGGACCTGATCTCTCTGCATTAGGTAGTGGAGTGCCTTTTGAAAGAATTGTTACCGAGGTTATGTGGCCAACCCTTCAGGTTAAGGAAGGTTTTTCATTAACTCGTGTAGTGACTAAAAAATCTCAAACCTTACAAGGCTACGAACAGGCTAGCAGAGAAAAAGAAAAGATCTTGCTAAGAGATTTTGCTACTGGCCTCATGCACCGAATTTCAAAAGATGACATAGCGAGTATGGAAAAAATAGGAAGTTTAATGCCTCCAACTGCGCAAAGCTTAAGCAAGGAAGAAATAGGAGACCTAATGGCTTATCTATTCAATCTAAGAGGTTAGCTTAGGATCTCCCAACCCTTTCGGTATTCTTTCGAAAGAAGTTCATTGGCCTCAACATCGTTTGAGATTTGAAACTTTTCAGCATCCCATTCAAACTCTTTCCCGACTTCTGCCCTGTGTGCAAGATTGCCAAGTAGGTTGTGCTCTATGAGTGCACCAGAATAATCAAAGTTACATAGACTTTTTCCTTCTCCCTTACAAGCATTGAGCCATTCTTTGTAATGGCCTGCGGACTTCGGAATTGAGGGTGCAGGTCTTTTATAATCTTTATATTTGGATCCAGGGCTCAGTACAATTTTTCCATAATCGGAGACGATAACGCCTTCGTCACCTACAAAGGCAACTCCGATATGCCACTTTGATATGTTTGTGTCTTTACCGAGTTTTGGCTGAAGTCGTTCAGCCATTTTTTTTATGCCCTCTGGACCGTGGTACCAGACAAGATCAACTTTTCCTTTTTCGCCGCCTCCCACATTTGCTTCTGGATGGTGCCAAGTAGCGATCTGTGAAGGAGGGGCAGCAACTCTGTCGGCAACTGTTCCTTCGGATTTTACCTTTGAGGGGCGTTTGAGTTTTAAGGCCCAGTAAGGAAGATCGATTAAATGGCTACCCATGTCTCCAAGAACACCATTGCCAAAATCCCAGCGGCGGTTCCAATTTAGATTCCCACCTTTCCAGTAGCCTTGATTGTGAGCTCTTTGCGGTGCAGGCCCTAACCATGTTTCCCAGTTAAATCCATCAGGTACAGGTTGTTCTGGAAGAACTTCTTCACCGACTGCTCTAATTGTTCTTCCGCACCAGACATGTGCTTCTTTAATTTTACCAGCAGCACCGGCCTGAACCAGTTCAACTGCTCTTCGATAATTATCAGTGGCATGGATCTGGGTGCCCATTTGAGTTGCGATCTTATCTTTTCGTTTAATGTATTCTTCCTGCATCCATCTTGCTTCCTGCACAGTGTGGGCTAAAGGTTTTTCAGAATAAACATGCTTACCATTTTGCATCGCTGCTATAGAGGCTGGGGCATGATGATGGTCCGCCGTGCTAACGACGACAGCATCGACTGCCGGATCATCAACAACTTTCCTCCAATCACTAGTAGTCTTTGCTCCTGGATACCTGTTCTTGGCCGAGCTAAGTGCTCCAGGATTAGTGTCGCAAAGTGCATAAATTGTTTCACTCTTAACGCCATTGGTGTTTGCTCCTCCTCGACCACCGGCACCAATGATAGCAATGTTTAGTTTTTGATTTGGAGACTGGCTCTTAACTCTTGCTGCGCATGCAGTTGTAGCCGCTATTCCAAATCCTATAAATTTTCTCCTGCTTGAATGTTTCATTGTTATCTATATAAAGTGGTCGGGTTTGTTGTAATTAGTCAATAGTGAACTGTGCAAATTTTAAAATATTAGCGTTTATTTTTTTGTCCTGAATCAATTTTTAGTTCATTAACGGGTCCTCCATTCCTATCTCTTATTCTGCAAGATAGTCCCCAAGGTCCACTGCTGTTAACAACTTTTAGTACGATTGAATTCCAGCCATTATTTAATGTTACCGGGACTATCGATTGTCGAGGTTCAAGACTCCTATTTCCAAAAGATTCGTGTATTTTTTTATCATTGACCCATACTTTAATATGATCATCGCTACCTAACTCCAAGTTCACTTCAATTGTTTTGTTTACCCAAACTTTAGTTGAAGCGTAAGCCGCTGAATCTTCTTCCTGGCCCATAACTGCCGCCAGATCGATGGCCCACAGTGATTTCTCAGATTTTTTATTATTACGGATCTTTTTCCATTTGACTGAATTTGGATCTTTTTCTGGGGCCAATGCATTATCAAAAACGAATTTGGCATCCTTTGACTTAACTGAGTATGGTCCTGTAATTCTCCAGTCCAGTATATAATCCTGATAAAGATTCATTTCAGAATTTAATTTGGCGGCTTCAATTTTTGCTGGACTAGAGGCTTTAGAGTTAAGGATCTTATTTATGGTTTCAAGGGCTATTACTCCATGAGAATCTTTTATTCGTCTGGCGATACTTGTTAGGGCTGAAGCCGCTTCATCACTTGTAACCGTGTCTCTAAGATAAGGTTCAATAATATCAATCGCATCTTTGCCACCGAACTGCCCCATTCCGGAGAGAATCCTTTTCAGACTATTTTTAGATTCATCTAAGAGAAGAGCTTTTTGATAAGCCTCTGTCGGGTTTTTAGCTTTTGAAGCAATACTTATATAAGCATCTAAGGCTGAATTTTTGTTTTGATTTTTTTTATCTGATGCTATTTGAATAAGATCTGAAGCTGGTTCCTCATTAGGCCATTTGGCTAATGTGTTGATTGCCGCTAGTTGAACTGACTGTTCACTTTTAAGAGTTGATATTATTAGAGGTAATGATTCGTTATTTGGGTTTTTGCCAAGTAATGAAAGGACTGAAATCTTAACCTTTGGTTTGGGGCTTTTAAGGGCTTCTTTTAGCGCATTAAATTTAATTTTATTATTCTCTATTCTTCGAAAATTATAAACGATAGCGGACTCAATGTCTGCACGGTCAGAATCTTCTGCTGGATTGATTAAAAGATTCATTAAATTGCTAAGTTCATTGGCGGTGCCGAGTATTCCTATTCCTCTTATGGCCTCTTTCCTCACAGAAGAAAATTCTGATTTAGCATAAATGAATAGGTGCTTTAATGCGGATTCTTCCGCTCTTGAAGCTATTGCTCTTACAAGCTCGCTTTGGATTTCAGGAGAGGTTTCCTTTATGCTAGCAATAATAGTGTTTTGAACATTCTCAGATTTAATATTAGCTATGGTGCTTCTAGCTAGATTTCTTTCATGGCCCGTTGTTGAAGCGGCTATTGTTGCTACCGGTAATAATGAATTGCTATCACCAATTTTACCAATTGCCTGGATGGCGGTTAGGCGAACATCGATATTATCACTTTTTGTTAAATTTATGATTGTTGGTAAGGCAGACTTATCGCCCCTATCCGAAATCGCGCCGATCAAAAGGATTTGCATGTTAGGTGGAGCCTTTTCAAGGAGATCTTTTATTTTTTCACCGATGTTGTCTGTGTTTAGTTGTGTGATGATTGCTGCGGCACCATTAGCTAACTGGATGTCATCACTTTTTATAGCTTCTGTAAGCAATGGGATTGCCTCGGAATCATTAATCTTGGCTAATCCATTTAATCCAGCCAATATGAAATGTGTATCTTTTGATGGATCAATAAAGGTTTTGTAGATTTTTTGAGCTTCTTTATTGTTTCCATTTTTGATCTGATTTTCAGCGGACCTAAGAAGTGCCTGCGCAGTGACTTGATAGGCCTTTCCAGTCGTCTTTGATAATCTCGGGATTAGTATATCCGCTACCCCGGTGGCACCGATTAGACCCAAAGCGCGTGTTACATGATTGGCTACTGATGCTCTGTCTAAAAGAGGAATGAGATCAGGTATAGCTTTCTGATATCTGATGTCTCCTAAACTATCTATAATTCCTGCCATTAATGGCTCACTAACTTTATTGAGATTATTGTGTAGAGCTTGTCCAGCTTCCTTATAATTCATCGATGCAAGAGCATACCTTGCCATATGACTAGCTTCCTTATCATCGAGCATCCCCTCAAGAACAGAAATTGATTTTTTAGTGCCGACTATCCGAAGTAACCGGCAGAAAAAATCTCCAGCCCTTCGGGAATTGGCTTTTGGTAATGCATCTAAGATTTTAATTTCAATTAAATTTCTTCTGTCGGGATTGTTAATTGATTCGACTGCATAAGCTTCGAGAAATTTTAATGGTTCAGACGGTTTACCGTCAGTGAAATTAATTGCAGTTGAGATGGCCTCATCCACCTCATCGGCGAATGAATTAAAACCAATAAAAAGTAATGAAATGATTATTAGAAAGTTCTTCATTTTTTATCTTTATCCAATTGTAAAGGGTTCTCTTTTTGGTCTATCAATCCACCTTGAAGCTTCTGAATCACCAATTACTTCTTCTTTAACCGGATCCCATTTAATTTCTCTTTTGAGCCAGTAAGCAATATTTCCAAGATGGCAGTGCGTTGCAGTTCGATGGGCCCTTTCAATGTCTCTGAACGGCTTTTCTCTACTCTTAACGCAATGAACAAAATCCCCAGAAAGCCCTCCCTGGCCTTTGTAATTTGGGATGTATACTGATGGTGGGTTAGGGCGATTTTTGGAATTATTTCTAAAGGGTATTTCGTTTTCTGTGCCTTTGAAAGATAGGAGTCCTCCCCATCCTCCTCCATGATAAATTTTTACTCCATTTGAAAATTCATAAGTGAGATTTTTTATATCTTTACCATCCGGTGGGGTAATTTTCACAGGTCCTGTTTCATGTAAGTTTAGAGCAAAAAGAGCACCTCCAAACCCATGGCATCCCCAGTCTGTCATGCCTCCTCCAGAATAATCTCGGAATGGTCTAAATCCGCCTCTAGTGAGTGCAGGGTGATAAGGGCGCCAGGGTGCAGGTCCTAACCATCGATTCCAATCAACACCATTGGGTAATGGTTCTTCCGGTAAGTAACATTCCCCAGAAGGACCTCCAACATTAACCCATGCTTCTTTAACTTCTCCAATCGCTCCGCCATAAATCATTCTGTGAAACCAGTTGTAATCTCCCCATACTCTTTGGCTTCCGCCTGAAAAGACTCGTCCAAATCGGCGAGCCGTATCCCTCATCATTTGACCCTCTTTAATTGTTAAGGTTTCGGGTTTCTCACAAAATACATCTTTTCCTGACATCATGGCCTCGATTGCTATTTTTGCATGCCAGTGATCAGGAGTAGCAATGAGAATTGCATCTATATCATCGCGAGTAATGATTTCGCGATAGTCGACATAAGTTTTACAGTCTTTATTGCCATTCTTTCTATCTACGGCATCCTTTGCTTGATCTGCATGTGATTTAACGACATCACAGACTGCTAAAGTTTGTATCTCGCTAAAACCCAAAAAAGAGTTTAGATCTCCTCTGCCTCTACCTCCCATGCCAATACCTGCAAAATTTATTCTATCATTGGCTCCAAAAGCAGACGAAGGAACAAATGATGGTAGAGATGCTGTTAAAGCAGATGTTTTAATAAATTTTCTTCTGCTAGATTTTGTCAGAGCTTTATTAGGCATTCCAAGATGTTGAGGTATAGGGATCTTTTTAGTCAATCCTGATTGTTACCTTCTTGAAGAACTCTTCTAATCGATGTTAGTCTCTCTGAGGTGAGTCAGGGTTATAAAGTTATTCAAGCTGATAATCAGAAACTTCTTATGAAGTTTGTGGATTTTCCTTTTCAGCTCTACAGAAATTCTGACTATTGGGTTCCTCCGATGCGGAAAGATGAATTCAATGCAATGCTTCCGGAGAAGAATCCGTCGCTTCTGGATTCTGATTTTAGTTATTGGCTTGTCTTAAAAGGTGAGACAGTGGTTGGGCGAGTGGCAGGATATATTAATTGGCGAGATAATAAATTAAGAAAACGAAATGCATCTCGTTTTGGAAGTATTGATTTTGTTGATGATCCGTTGGTTTGTAAGTTGCTATTGGGTCAAGTAGAGACTTGGTCAAGTAGCCTAGGGATGAGTCAAATTGATGGCCCTTTGGGTCCAGGTCATTTTGATCGGAATTGTGTGCTCGTTGAGGGTTTTAATGAGCTTCCAACCGTTATATCAAGTTATAATTTTCCTTACTATCCCTCGTACATTGAGGAGTGTGGATATAATAAAGAAGTCGATTATTTAGAACATAGAATTAAAATTTCAGTAGATCCTGATTCTCGTATAGAAAAGATATCTTCCTATGTTCTTAAAAAGAAAAATCTTTTTCTTTGGTCAGCTAAATCGAAAAAAGAATTGATACGAAGGGGTAAAGAATTCTTTCAACTTATAAATGAAGCCTATGCTGGATTGCATGATTTTGTTCCTCTCAAGGATGCTGAAGTCGATTATCTTATTCTTCATTTTTTCTCTTTTATTGATCCGAAATTTGTAAAGATCGTGCTTGATGAAAATGGCAATATGGTTGCTGCAGGAATAGCAATGGAGTCGTATTCCAAAGCGATGAAGGCTTGCAAAGGAAAGTTGTTTCCATTTGGTTGGCTGAAGGTTTTACTTATGATGAGGAAAAATGATGTCCTCGATCTATGTTTGGTTGCAGTCTCGTCGAAATATAGGAATCAGGGACTTAATTCGGTCCTAATGCACGAAATGCATAAAACAGCTATAAATTCTGGATTGAGATGGGCTGAGACAAATGGGGAGCTTGAGACAAATTCAAATATTCTTGATATGTGGAAAGGGTATGAGCTACGAACTCATAAAAGAAGAAGAATATATACAAAAAAATTATAGTTTCTGAAAATTGATCTAATATAATAGGAAGTTAACTTTGTATTCAGTGCCTAAAATATTACCCATTTTATTTGTTACTACATGTTTACATGGAAGTGCGTTTGGGGATCTTTGGAAGGCTCACGTTGCTCCTATTCTCCAGTCAAATTGTGTCAAATGTCATGGTGGGGCAAAGAAAAAATCAGGTTTAGATTTAAGGTCAGTGGAATCCGTCTTAGCTGGAGGAGAACATGGACCGGTTATTGATAAGAAGTATCCAGAAAGAAGTACAATCTATACTGTTATATTAGAGGATGCAGATCCTCATATGCCACCCAAAGGACAATTAAAATTAGATGAAATCGAATTTATCAAGTTATGGATTGAGGGGTTATCAAAAAAGCCTGCGAACGATGAATCTAATGATCAAGGTCTTGATATACCAGAAGATATAGGAATTACTGGGGGTATAGATTTCGCCATTATGGATAAGTGGTCCAAATTAGGTATAAAGGCTAGTCCTATTGCCGATGATGGTACATTTTGTCGAAGAGTATATCTAGATGTTGTTGGTAGGATTCCGACCTTCGAGGAAATAAAGAATTTTACAGCTGATCAATCAGCTCTAAAGAGAGATTATCTAATAGATAAATTGTTAAACTCCAATGAGCACTTTGACTATATGGCTGAAGTGTTTAGCGCAATGCTTCTGGGGCGTGAATCTGAGAAGAAGAGAAGTAGGGAAGATAGGGTTAAAAATGGATGGTTGGATTATTTGAAGTGGGCTTTTAAGACAAATAGATCATGGGATAAGATTGCCAAGGATATGGTTATAGCAAAACCAAAAGATGGTCCCGTATCTGGTGCGTCATGGTTTTTATTTGAACAAAGAAATGATTATTCAAAAATGGCAACGCTTACGATGTCATCTTTGTTAGGAAAACAAATTCAATGTGCGCAATGTCATGATCATCCAGTCTCTCCTGAGATTGAGCAAAGGCATTATTGGGGTATGGTTTCTTTTTTTAATAGGTCTTTGAATGTTGATACTAATGATGGGCTTAGAGTTGCAGAGCGCGCTACAGGTGGTTTCTCAAAATTTGCAGACTTGAGTGGAAAAAGTTATGACACCGAACTTGTAATGGTTGGCCGAGATCCTATCAAAGATGAAAACGATTCTTCCAAAAAAGAGAATGAGAAACTTTACAAAAACCCTCCTGACAAAAATTGGTTTGTGAAGAAGGGCAAAGAAAAAAAAGGTTATAATGTGGTTAAGATTAATAAGGCGCCAGAGCCTAAATTTTCTAGAAGAGAAAAACTTGCAGAGATAGCCTTTAGTGATGATAACGCCTCTTTTTCAAAAGCAATGGTTAATCGTTTGTGGGCTCTTTTAATGGGAAGAGGGATAGTTAACCCAATTGATAAGATGGATTCTTCGCATCCGCCATCGCACCCAGAATTATTGGATTATCTTGGAAAAAGTTTCTCTGAATCTGGCTATGATGTTAAAAATTTAATCAAATCTATTCTATCCAGCAAACCTTACCAATTGTCTAGCTATCCTATTGGGGATATAAAGCCAGAGCCAGACACCTTTAGTTATTACTTAGTGAAACCTTTGAGTGCTGAGGCTTTCTCAAAATCAATGCTTATAGCAATGGGGAATGCACCTGATCTAAAGGGTGATTTTAGTGGAATTGATTATAATAATCTTCGTCAGACAGTTGTTAAAAAGTTTCCAAAGATTTTACCTGAAGTTTACTCGCCTAGTGTACAGCAGGCATTATTTTTAAGTAATAATCCGCTAATTGAAGAGTTCTTATTCTCTGAGAATAACCCAACAATTACGGATATTTTGGCGCAAGAAACTCTTAGCGAGAAGGTTATCAAAGCTTTTCAATTAATAGTAAACCGTTTACCTGATCAGTATGAAATTGATGCTGGTGTTAAGTTTCTTGAAAGAGGAGAGAATGCTGTGAAACAATTATGCTGGACCTTAATTACAGGTCCTGAATTTAGAATGAATCACTAATAAATGCAGGATGACTTAAGAAAGAACTGTGGTTCACCGGACCACTCAATGCATAGGAGGAAGTTCCTTGAGGGTTTGAGTGCAGGTGCGCTTTCAACGTTCAGTTGGTCGGGCCTTTTCTCGGCACCTGCTTTTGCTGATATAGCAAAAAAGAAGCACAAACATTGTATACTTCTTTGGCTGTGTGGTGGTCCAAGTCAATTTGAGACATGGGATCCTAAACCTGGGAAATCAACAGGTGGTCCTTTTAGAAGTATTCCAACCAATATTCCAGGGATTCATTTTTCTGAACTAATGCCTCGTTGTGCATCAATAGCTGATAAGCTTGCAGTAGTAAGATCTATGAAAACGGCTCAAAAGGAGCACACTCAGGCTATTAATCTTCTTCAAAGAGGAAATAAGGAGAGACCACCTTTTGTAAGGCCAACAATGGGTTCTGCGCTAGCAGAGCAGTTGGGACAGCTAGGTTCAAGGATACCTAATTTCATTCTTTTGGATCCTTGCCCGGAGGGGAATGAGTTCAAGGGATTTAAGGCAGGGAATTGGGCAGGTTGGTTAGGTGCTGAGTATTCGCCAGTCCGAGTTGGGGGTGAATTTAAAATTCCAGATACGGACAAACTTGACTCCATAACTGATGGAGATCATGAGGCTAGGGCTGAGCTTAGAAAATTTTATTCCAAAAAGTTTGAAAACGAAACTAAAAGTTCAGCTGCTTCATCTTACAATGCTACTTTTGAAAGAGTTCGTGGTCTTATGAGTTGTGCTGATCTTTTCAATCTGGATCGTCTACCAGAAGAAGATCGTGTCCGGTATGGACCAGGTACTTTTGGGCAGCACGCTTTACTTGCAAGAAACCTTGTCGAAGAGGGAGCTCCTTTTGTTATGGTAGCTAATGGAATGCCATGGGATACACATGTTTTTAACCATGAGATCTATCAAATGGTTGTGCCAGATTTGGATAATATTATATTCCAGCTTGTTAAAGACTTAGAAGACAGAGGGTTAATTGATGATACTCTTGTAGTTGCAATGGGAGAATTTGGTAGAACTCCATGGATTAATCAGGCAAGAGGAAGAGACCATTATCCTAATGCATGGAGCTTGGCTATGGCGGGTTCAGGTATCAAAGGTGGTGCTGTAGTTGGAGCAACAGATGAATTAGGCGTCGATGTTATTGATTCACCATTTGATGAACGTAATTTATTTGCAACAATTTTTAGTGCATTGGGTATTGATCCGCATTCAGAATATAATCTGCCAAACTTTCCAACTTTTCACAGAGTTGAAGAAAAAATAGAACCAATAAAGGGGGTTTTGCTTTGAAAGTTGAGCTAAAAAAAATAAGAGAGATCAAATTTCCATCTCATTGTCTCTCTTTAGCTCTTGATCAGGATCAAACGATATATGCCTCTTGTTTGGAAGGTGGGGTTTTCATTGTGGGAGAAAATAATAAAAATCCAGAGAAGATTATTAATCATGATAATTTTTCATCTGGGGTAAGCCTATGTGGGGATAATATAATTTCATCCGATTATGACGGTATCGTTAAGTGGTCAAGGCTCAGTAACTACAAAAATATAAGGCAAATAAAAGCGCATAATTTTTGGTCATGGCAAAGTGCAGCTTCTCCAGATAATAAGAAATTTGGTTCAGTTACGGGCCAGTACTTGGTTGGAGGTTATAAGTATGAACCTGCAAAAGAAAAAGAACCATCGGTCAGAGTATATGATACTGTTTCAGGAGAACCAATTTATTCGTTTGAGCATACGCCACCCGTTCAATCTATTGCTTTTAGTAACGATAGTCGATACTTGGCAGCTGGTAACTTAATGGGTGAGGTTAGGGTTTGGGATTTAACTAATGGTGAAATGGTTTCAAAGTGGCGTACTGATAATTTTACTGGATGGGGAATAATTAAAGGGCATTATTATACTGGAGGTATTTTTTCTATTGAATTCTCTCCTGATGATTCCTCAATTTATATTGCAGGTATGGGATCCACTAGGGATCCTGCCGCAGGGAATGGTAAACAACTTTGGGAAAAGTATTCTTGGAGGCCACAGGAAGGAGCGCCTAAATTGCTTTCAAGTGCCTTAGATTCTGAAATTGGTCAAGGTCTGATGGAGGTTATAAAGTTTCACCCTTCTAAAAAATTCTTTTTGATGGCTGGAAGAATGTTTAAAGGTAATTGGAATACAGCTCTATTTGATGCCAATAAAGGTAAAATTCTTTGTTCACAGGATTCTGGTATGCGTTGTAGTGACGCTATTTTTAATAAGGATGGTACTAGGCTATATATCGCGGGAGGCAAGAGCCAGAGTAAAAAGATTAAAGAGGGATCTGGTTCATGGGGGAGAGTCCTAGAATATGAGGTATCGATTAGTGAGGAATCTTAAAGTAGTACATCAGTCCGCCTTGATTTCTTTTAAAGTGGGTTTAGTTTCGGCACCCATTTAATATAATCTACTTCAATTTCATGCGTCAGGTCCTCAGATCTAAAATCCACAGAGCCACCGTTACTGAAGCGAACCCTGATTACGTTGGTAGCATTACTATAGATCAAGAACTTATGGAATCTGTTGGACTTTGGCCAGGAGAGAAAGTTCTAGTAGCTAGTGTAGATACTGGTCAGAGGCTAGAAACGTACACTCTTAAGGGAGACTCTGGATCGGGAGTGATTTGCTTAAATGGTGCTGCGGCAAAATTAATTAAAAAAGGAGAAATTGTAATAATAATAGGCTTTGAAATTACGGATAAGCCTGTTAGGTCAAAGACAGTTATAGTTAACTCCGATAATAAAATAGAGGAGCTAATTGAAAGCTAGCTAAAATTAATTTTACCTATCGGGAGGTTCACAAATTTATCTTAGACAAGTTAGTTAGACTTCTTACTTGGTATATTTTTTGAGAAGCTCTTAGAGCTACTTTGACTACTGGAACTACTTGGCCTGCTACTTGGTATGTTTTTTGAGAAGCTTCTTGAGCTATTTGAATTACTTGGTGTTGGGCTGGGGGACGGAGGTCGAGAAGGTGTAGATGAACCGTTGCTAGAATTTGGAATGTTTTTCGAGAAAGTTCTGTCTGAATCTTTTGGTTTTGAATTAGGCCGTCCTCCATCATGTTTATTGTGGTGGTGGTGGTGATGTAGGCCGCCGCGATGAAAGCCAAATCCTAAATAACTTCTACTGCCAACGTAAGGTCCAGAATAACCAACTTCCCAAGGATCGTTATAGCCGTATCGTGTGTTCAACCCTGAGCCATATCTCTTGTATGAGGCAACCTTTATGAGTTTTGCTCCACAGGTCTTGTCTGGGCATACGAGATTATTCTCATCGATTGATTTTGAAATTGCAAAAATTTCACCAGTCTTTTCACATTGGTAATAAGCTGAAGGGTAAGGTCTTTTTGTAGTAGCGCATGACGCAAAAGAGATAATTAAAATACCTAATATGAGGGATCCAAATTTGTTCATTGTAATTTTGTTAGTATGATCAGTATCTTAACAACTTATAGAAATTGCAACACCAAATATAGTTCAAAGTATTTTGTTTATGAATTTTATTTCATTTCTTCTATTCGGCCATAAGTTTAAAGCTACATTATGAATGATAACTATCCGCTACAACTTAGTTATTGGGACAGAAGAAAAGCGCTCTTAGGAATTGGTCTTGGTGCCAGCGCATTTTTGACTCCTGGCCTTTTTGCTGACGTTTTAACCAATTCAACTCCTAGGCAAACCGAGGGGCCTTTTTACCCTGATGAAATGCCCCTTGATACGGATAATGATCTTTTAGTCATTGGTGATTCAATTACTCCAGCTGTTGGTGAGGTTTCACATCTCTCTGGCACTGTTAAGAATGTGAAGGGTGAACTTGTTAAAAATGCATTGGTGGAAATCTGGCAAGTTGGAGCAAAAGGAGTATATTTACACACTAAAGATGACCGGCCTGGAAGAGATGAAAATTTTCAGGGTTATGGCAGATTTTTGACAGATTCGAAGGGTAGATATTATTTTCGTACAGTTAAGCCAGTCACTTATCCAGGTCGTGCACCTCATATACACGTCGCTGTTACTTTAAATAATAAAAGAATGCTAACGTCGCAATGCTATGTGAAGGGTGATAAAAGAAATGATAAAGATTTTATTTATAAACGTTTAAGTAAAGTCGGTCAGAAGTTGACGACTGTTGACTTTGCTCCGATTAAGGAATCTAAAGCTAATGAGCTCAATGCCGTTTGGGATATTATCATTGGCATGACTCCGGAAGGTTGATTTTCTTGTTATTTAATTTTTTGCCAACCTCCTAGTTCGCAAATTTTGTCTTCCATAGCTTTTGCCCATAATTCGTAGCCTTGCTTGTTTGGATGTAAAGCATCAGGCATTACAGATTTGGGTAAAATACCCTTTTCATTCAAGAAGCTTTTTGAAACATCCAAGTAATGAATGTTCTTTGAGTCTGCTAACGTTTTAGCTAATGCATTGATTTCATTATTTCTTACTCTTTGTGGGTGGTCAGGGTTAGTGGCTCTAGGGAAAACTCCTAACAAAAGAATTTTCATTTCTGGTCTCCTATCTTGAAGTAGATCAACAATGGCCTTTATCCCAAGAAACGTTTCGCCTGCGTCTTGCATTGAGTGACCTGTATTATTGGTCCCAATCATAATTGTAGCTACTTTTGGTTTAACGTTAATAGCTAATTCTCCATTCAAAAGTCTCCATAGTACGTGTTCTGTTCTATCACCAGAAAACCCGAGGTTCAGAGTTTTCCTCTCATTATAGAATTTATTAAAGATTGCTTTGCCAGCATTTTCCCACCCATGAGTTATGGAATCTCCCAGAAAAAGTAGATCGTAATTTCCTTTATTAGCTAACTTTACTTTTTCTCGATGCCTATTACGCCACCATTCTTGATCCCATCTAGGGACTGGTACAGTTGCTGTGTTAACGGCAAATGTTTTCTTCTTCTCTTTGTATGTGCTCTTTAATGAGGTGAGTATATTTAAATACTCAGGCTTACTGTGCACAGATGTCATTTCACTTGGGTCTTTCTCTAGGTCAAACAAGTTCCATTCTTTTGTTTCAGGAAAATGGATAAGTTTATGTTTTTGTGTCCTTATACCATCATGTTTTGCAACGCGGTGAGTTCTTTCACCGTAATAGGCATAATAGATACTTTTTCTCCAGTCTTGAGGGGCTTTAGATGGCTCTTTAAATGCATTTACTAAACTTCTACCATGCATACTTTTGGGTATTTTAGCACCAGCCAATTCGAGAAAAGTGGGTGCGTAATCAATATTTTGGATCAGTGTCTTAGACTGTGATCCTTTAGGGATCACTCCCGGCCACCTGACTAGAAAAGGCATAGCCAGAGATTCTTCAAACATCCAACGTTTGTCGTACCATCCATGCTCTCCTAAATAAAAACCTTGGTCAGAGGAGTAAATGACAATGGTATTTTCGGCGAGTCCACTTGTATCCAAGTATTTGAGTAATCTGCCAACATTTTCATCAACTGCTTTAATGCATCTTAAATAATCTTTGATATATCTTTGGTATTTCCACCGAGTTATATCTTTCCCTTTCAATTTTCCTGATTCGATTCCACTTATAAGTTTAGTGTTTTTTGGTCCATATGCTGCGTCCCACTTTTTTTTCTGCTCCTCATTCATTCTTTCATATTGGCGGTTGATAATACCGCTTAGGAAGTGTTCAGGAAATTTTGAATCTTTTCCATGAAATTTCATATCGTGTCCCCAGTACATATGATCTTTAATTCCCATTTCATGTTCCTTTAAAGTTTTGGACCGATTTCCACCATAGTTATCAAAGAGAGTCTTGGGTTCTGGCATATCGATATCGTCGAATAGGTTTAGGTGCCTTGGAGCAGGAGACCAATTACGATGAGGTGCCTTGTGTTGGCACATTAAAACAAACGGTTTATCTTTTTCTCTTTTGTTTTTAAGCCAGTCTAATGCTCTATCCGTTATTATGTCAGTGCAGTACCCTTCATACCTTTTTCTTTTATTATCCATTT
>Ga0209404_10000879_pt1 | contig 22340 bp, 21 predicted proteins | sample TroAtlMetagenome_2_FD_187447 | JGI IMG/M metagenome (GOLD analysis project Ga0209404, IMG submission 187447) | Marine eukaryotic phytoplankton communities from Atlantic Ocean - Tropical Atlantic ANT8 Metagenome (SPAdes) (version 2) | ecosystem: Environmental > Aquatic > Marine > Oceanic...
TGGATCAAGGCCCTGACTCAGTACGGATTGATCCCCACTCAAGCCTGAGCTTCCAACACCGCTCACCGCAGGGCCTCCAACGGCCAGGCTGCCGCTCGCCCAAAATCAGCTCTCTTTCACGTTAAGCGCACTCAACGGCATGCCCTCGGCCTCCGCATCGGCCGGATGCTGCACCACCGCCGTACCCCCTGCCCGCTTGATCGCGAGCAAGCCCTGAGCGCCGTCACTGAGTCCGCCACTGAGAACGATACCGATGACGTCCGGTCCGCGGCTGGCGGCCGCCGAACGAAACAAGGGATCGATCGCCGGACGCGTGTGATGTTCCTTGGCGGCCTGCGTGAGCACCAGCTCATCCTGATCCAAAGTCAGGTGCCGATCCGGCGGCGCCACGTAAATGCGGCCGGCCTGGATCCGTTGGCCATGCTGGGCGAAGGCGACCGGAAGTCGCGTCATTCTGCCCAGCAAATCCGGAAGCACGCTTTGATGCCCGTCGATGTGCTGGACGATCAGGATCGGTGCCGCAAAGTCGGTCGGCAATGGCGACAGCAGCTGCCTGAAGGCCAGGACGCCGCCGATCGAAGCGCCGACGACGATAACTCGGTCTGTATTCATCGATAGATCCAATACCAAGGCCCGCGATACGGGCCTGCCCGGCCTTAGGGCCTGTTTTCAGCTGGCCGGCATTTCGTGCATGAAGTTCGCACGGTCCCTGAGCTCGATACACGTAAAGGCGCGTCGGCGGCGTTCGTGCTCCGCCTGGCTGTCGCTACTCTCGGCATGCCGGTTCAGGCTGGCTGTGTGCTCGTCCTTGAGTCACGGAAACAAGTCGGAACTGGACCCCAGGCTCGTCCCTGGAAGTCACTGTGCCAAGCAGTCGCTGAACCCTGCATGCATGAGACTCGGTCGCCTTGCTCCGCCATCTGCCCGGAGCCGCCGGGTGGGCAATGCATCACGCACGACTCGGCCTCGCGAACCGGCAATTTGCGGGATGGGGGCTCACCACAGCAGGGATACGCCCGGGCGCGCCACTTGAAACGGATGGATGTTTGCGGGTTTCCGAGACAGCACCCGCCTTCACCGGACGGAGAGACAAGATGGACACGATGCAGCTCGTGCGCATTCACAGCTTCGGCGGAACCGAAGTGCTCAGCCTTGACGAAGTGCCGGTCCCCGAGCCCGAAGCCGATGAGTTGTTGCTCAAAGTGCATGCCGCCGGAATCAACCCGGTCGACGTCAAAATGCGTTCGGGCCGGTACCCGGGAGCGGAGGAGTCGATGCTGCCCCTGGCATTGGGCCGCGAGGTATCCGGCACCGTGGTGCGCTGTGGCCCCGGCGTCTTGGGCACCCGGGTTGGCGACACCGTCCATGCGATGCTGGGTATGGACCGCGGCGGCTACGCGGAATACGTCACGATCAAACCGTCCGAGCATGTGCTCAAACCGCCTTCACTCGATCATGTCTCGGCCGCCGCCGTTCCTCTGGCGGCCCTGACTGCCTGGCAGGGGCTCTTTGAACGGGGCGAGCTGCGCCCGAACCAGCGGGTACTGATCCATGGCGCCAGCGGCGGCGTCGGGCATCTGGCCGTGCAGTTCGCGAAACAGATGGGGGCCCAGGTCATGACCACCTCCTCGGGCGCGGACCTCGATTTCCTGCGCGATCTGGGTGCCAGCCACGCAATCGACTACCGGGATGACGAATTTGACCAACAGCTGCGGGACCTCGATCTGGTACTGGACCTGATCGGCGGCGAGACCCGCGATCGGTCATTTGCGGTGATCCGGCCCGGTGGAAAACTGGTATCGACGCTCGGGGAGCCGTCACAGGACAAGGCGAACAAGCACGGCATTCGCGTGGCCGGCTTCATGGCCCGGCCCAGTGCCGTGCAGCTGTACCGGATCGGCCGGATGTTCGATGCGGGCGAAGTCCGCGTGACGCTGGACACCGTGTTCCCGCTGCGGGATGTCGCCGCCGCACACGCCCATCTGGAGTCCCGGCACGTGCGCGGCAAGCTGGTGCTTCGGGTCGCGGAGCTGGCCGGCTCGGACTGAAGCGGCGCCGTCCCGAATCGCCTCAGGCGGCGAGCAGTTTGCGCACCACCTCGAGCAGCGTTGCGGCCTGAAACGGCTTGACCAGCCGCGGCGCGCTGCGATACGGCGCCGGAAACAGGTTGTCGGAATCGTAGCCGGTGAGAAACGCGATCGGAACGCCGCGCTCGCTCAGCAGCTCCGCCACCGGAAAACAGGTCTGTATATCGTTGAGGTTCACGTCGAGCAGCGCCGCGTCGATGTGCTCGTCACGCGCCAGTGCCATCGCCGCTTCGAGATTGGCGACCGGCCCCACGACCGCCAGACCCACGTCTTCGAGCATATCGGCGATCGCCTCGGCGATCAGCAATCGATCCTCGACGACGAGAATGCGCCGGGGCGCGTGATGTTCGTCCTTGCTGTCGATCATGGTCATCCCAAATCGGTAGGCGGCGGCACATCGTCGGCCGGCTGGTGTGGGAAGCGAAGTTCGCACTGCAGGCCGGCGGCGCGGAAATCGAGCGAGGCCTGTCCGTCCAACTCGTAGCTCAGGCTGCGTTTGACGAAGCGCGTACCGAAGCCTTCTTCGTGCGGTTTGTCGATCGGCGGGCCGTCCGACTCGATCCAGGTGATGACGACTTCGCGGCGCCCCCGCTTGAGTTCCGTGAACCATCGGATTTCGACGCAGCCATCCGCGACCGACAGCGGTCCGTACTTGGCGGCATTGGTCGCCAACTCATGCAGAATCATGCCCAACGGTGCGGAGTGCGCACGGTTGATGAGCAGTTCCGGTCCGTTCATGGACACGTTCGCGCCATCGACGTTCATGAACGGCTCGAGCGATACGGCGATCAAATCCTTCAAGGTGGCGCCGGCCCAGCTTTCGCCGACCAAGAGATCGTGCACGCGGCCCATGGCCCCCAGCCTGGAGCTGAAGGCCTGGCGGAAGGATTCCACGGAAGGCGCGCGCCGCAGCATTCGCGCGGCGAGCGCGTCGATCGTGGCGATGATGTTCTTGACGCGATGCTGCAGTTCATCGAGCAGCATCTGGCGCCGCGCTTCGGCCAGCCGATGCTGAGACACGTCAACCACAGCGGCGATCGCACCGCGCACCGCTCCGCCGTTATCGAACAGCGGCGAGGCCGAGATCATCACATCGATTGCCTTGCCCCCGTCCTGAAACAGCAGGCCCTCGAAGCTGACGCTCTGACCGTGGGTGGCGGCCTGGTACAGCGGCTGTTCCTCCTTGGGCAATGGCTGTTCGCCCCGTCCCAGCCGCAGATCGATCTGCAGACGGCGCGGACCATTGCGATCAGCGGGCAGACCCATCAGTCCCAGGCCGTGGCGATTGACGGTGACCTCGTCGCTGTCGACCGCTTCCTTGATGAATATTCCGGCGGGCACCAGGTCCAGGATCGTCTGCAGGCTTTCAATGCGATTGCGCAAATCCATGGCGAGTCTGGTAACACGCTCTTCGGCAGCCGCAATCTCGGTGACATCGATGAAGGTGACGACCACGCCGACGATCGCGTCCTCGGTTGTCCGGTACGGCAGCAGGCGCATGACGTAACGGCTTCGTCCGTCGTTGCTGCTGACGCGGCGCTCGATCTGATGCTGGGTCCGCAGCACGGCGCCGGCGTCCTCCTGAACCGTATCCGGCTCGAAGCGCATCCGTACGTGGGAAATCGGTCTTCCGACGTCACTTTCCACCAGGCGGAATACCTGCTTGGCCGCCGGAGTGAAGCTCTTCACGTTGAGCAGGCGGTCCAGGAACACGGTGGCGATCTGCGTGCTTTCCAGCAGATTGGCGATATCGTTGTTGGCGCGGCCGAGTTCCTCCACCCGCATGTTGAGCTCGGCGTTGACCGTCATCAGCTCCTCGTTGGTGGACTGCAGCTCCTCGCGCGAGGTTTCGAGCTCCTCGTTGGCGGATTGCAGTTCCTCGTTGACCGAAGACAGCTCTTCATTGCCGACGCGCAACTCCTCGTTGGACGATTCGAGTTCCTCGGTGGTCGAGGCCAGATGCTCGCGTGTGGCCCGCAGTTCCGCTTCAAGTTCCCGCAGGCCGCGATGATGGCCGGCGGCGCTTTGGTCGAGCAGATCGCCGACATGCGGCACGCTGTCGATTTCCACGTCACGGAACAGGATCACATACAGCTTGTCGCTGGTTCCGGTACCCGTTCCGTTCAGCGGCTCCACGATCAAATCGACGCGCCGGCTCTGGTCGGTTGCGTCGTGACCGATGGCCACACGCACCTGCGCCGTTCCCGCCTTGTCCATCGCACGGTTGAAGGCGCTACGCAGATCCACGCGCAAGCCGGCCTTGGCCATGCTGAAGACATTGTGGTCCGGCACGCCGGCCGGCAGTTCGAGATAACGCCCGGTCTTGTTGCTGGCATAGAGCACGTCGCCGTCGCCGTCGATCACCACGTGGGCCGGCACGTGCCGCTCCAGCAGCAAGGCATCGACAGCGCTGGACATGGAACGGTCGACGCGGCGCGGCGTCTGTCGAACCCGTATCCGCTCGGGCCTGGACCGCACCGAACTCAGCGGGAACTCCGGCGGGCGCCCCTCCTTGAGATGACGCCGCTGGAAGATCCGGCTGGGTTTGTCGACGGTGGCGAACAGCCGCGGCACACGGATGTTCTCCGAACTGCCGAGGAACAGAAAGCCGGAATCGCGCAGCGCATAGTGGAACAGCGGCACCACCCGATTCTGCAGCTTGGCCGAGAAATAGATCAGCAGATTGCGACAGCTGACGAGGTCCAGCTTCGAGAACGGCGCATCACGCAGCAGATCATGCACCGAGAACAGACACATTTCGCGCAGCTCGACCGACACTCGATAGGTGCCGTCTTCGCGGACGAAGTGACGTTGCAGACGCTCCGGCGAAACATCGGCGGCAATCGAGGCCGGATAGCGGCCCAGCCGCGCCGTCGTCAGCGCGCGCTCGTCGATATCGCTGGCAAACACCTGCAGCCGAGATCGATCGATCGAGTCCGGAAGATTCTCCCGCAGCAGGATCGCGATCGAATAGGCCTCCTCGCCGGTTGAGCAGCCCGGCACCCAGACGCGCACCGATTCGCTCGGACCGAGCCCGTCGAACAACTGTGGAATGACCTGCTTCTCCAGCAGCTTGAACGCCTCTTCGTCGCGGAAGAAACGGGTGACGCCGATCAGCAGATCCTGGAACAGCAGATCCAGCTCGTGCGAATCGCTGCGGATGCGGGCGACGAAGGCCTCGGCCTCGTGGATGTCGAGCACATGCATGCGCCGCTGCAGGCGTCGCAGGATCGTTCGGTCCTTGTACTCCTGAAGGTCATGGCCGGTGCGGTTGCGCAACAGCTCATAGATCTGCGGCAGGAACAGCGGCAGCTTCGGATCGATGGCATTGGCATCGCGAATCTGTGTGGCCGAGGGCAAGGTGGCGAAGTATTCGCCGAGACGGCGCGGTATCTCGGCGACCGGCAACACCAGATCAAGCTGCTCGTTCGCCAGAGCCGTGTGCATGGTGCCGTCATACCGCCCTGCCGCCAGGGCCACGGCGACCCCACCGGCATCACGGATGGCGCGTATTCCCAGCGTACCGTCGCTGCCATGACCGGGCAGCACAATTCCGGCAAAGGGCGACTGGCAAACCGCCGCGAGCTGACCGAACAGCTGGTCCACCGGCGCCTCACCGCCATCATCGGCGATGTCGAGCCCGTCTTCATCGAACCGGAGCATTTCCCCGGGGGGCGCGTGATAGAGCCTGCCCCGCTCGACCGGCGTCTTGCGATCGACCGCCACCACCGGTACTGGCGAGCGGCCGAGCACCTCGAGCAGTGCGTCGTGGGACTCCGGCGCGAGCGGCAAGGCCAGGATCAGGGCCACACCCCGCTCGATCAGGGCCGCGCCAGGCGCCGCCGAAAACGCATTCAACAGCTCCGCCAAGGCGGCGATGTCGTCGGCCTTGACACCGATGGCCACGACCGGTCCGCCAGAGTCGCTCGACGCCATGCTGCGATCGGTCATCCTGGAGATTTCAATTGAAAGGAATGGGCCGGCGCGTCTTGCGACGGCCCGCTATCCTGACTCAAGCGCCCTTGAATGTATAACCCCCGACAGCGTGGATTTCAGCCCTGCCGCTGCGCGATTGCATCCGCCAGCTGTTGCTTGCTCATCGTCGAGCGGCCCTCGACACCCAGGGATTTCGCTCGCGCGTACAGGTCCTGCCTGCTGTTGTGCTCGACATCGACACCGCCGTGGGTCGTGCCGCGGCCACGCCGCTTGGCACCGCTGGCCTGACGCGAACGCGAATCCGACGGTCCACTGTCGGATTTCTTCTCCCAGTGGTCGCCGACCTTCTCGTACTCGTGCTTGACCGCGGCATAGGCCACGCGGCCGGCACGCTGGCCGCTGCCATACTGTTCCTCGGCGCTGGCCAATGCCTTGGCATAGGTTCGCTGCGCCTTTTTCGGCGAGCGTTCAAGGGTACCGGGAATCGAGACGCCATTGATCTTGCTCATGCTTAGGCCTCCGTTCTGAGAGTGATCGATTTCAGCATGCGCGCTCCGAACGCAAGGTGAATCCACAGGCGGCCGCGCCGCTCACAGCACCAGCGATTGGGCGCCGTCGATCCACACCGGTGTGCCGGTGATGTGCTTCGCGCGATCCGAGACCAGGAACAGCACCAGTTCCGCGACATCGTCTGCCGAACCGGGCTCGCCGCCGCTCAACGGAATCTGGCCGGCCGGGTATTCCACCGGCTCGGCCGCGGCCTCGGTATGACGTGGCCAGGTGTTGTCGCCGATCTCGGTGTCGATCTTGCCCGGACAGATCGCGTTGACGCGAATGCGGTGCTTGGCCAGCTCCACCGCCGCCACCTGGGTCATCGCCAGCTGTCCGGCCTTGGAGGCGGCGTAGGCGATCGTGCCGGGGTTGCGGAAAGTGCGCGTGCCGTTGATCGAGGACATGACGACGATGGCGCCGCCACCGGCCGCCTTCAGATGAGGCACCGCGTAGCGCATGGTCAGAAAGGTTCCGCGCAGATCGGAGTCCACCGTCAGGTCCCATTCCTCAGGCTGCAGCTCGTCGACCGGCGCCCAGACGCCGTTGATGCCGGCGTTGGCGACGACGATGTCGAGGCCTTGGTACTGATCCACGAGCTGCTCGATCGCGCCGGCGACGCTATCCGCATCGCGCACTTCCGCGTGCAGGCTGATCGCTTCACCGCCATCCGCGGCAATTCCGGCAACGGTCTGCTCCGCTTCCTGCAGATTGTGACTGAGCACGCCGACGCGACAGCCGGCCGCGGCCAGCGTCAGCGCCGTCGCCTTGCCGATACCGCTGCCGGCGCCGGTGACCAGAGCCACCTTTGCTTTCAGATTCGACATGTAGCCTCCTGTCATTCGGGCCTTGAATCCGGCCCCGTTGTGAACCTGGGAGGGCGTGCCGCAATCCACGTGCCCGGGAACGGTCCATGGCGACTGACGTGCGGGCATGCCGCCTGCTCCTGCCCAGCACAGCCGCGATGTCCGCATTTGCCGGGGCCACCGCGCCAGCGGTCACTCCTGGGGGGGCGCGGCGCAGAGCCTCGACAGTCGGGAACGACGATTGCTCACGGCACTTGGGCCGAGTTCGGCACCAATCCCCCACCAGGAGACACCATGGCCATCGCACGAGTATCCGAAATCATTTCCGCCAGCGACAAGCGCTTCGATGATGCCATCCGCAGTGGTATAGAACGCGCCAACGACACGCTCGAAAACATCGAAGGCGCCTGGATCGAGAGTCAGAAGCTCGAGCTGCGCGACGGCAAGATCGCCGAATATCGCGTCGTCATGAAGCTCAGTTTCGTTCTCAATTCCTGAGATGGAGGGGCGCGCCGGGCTCGCCGACATGGCGGTAAAGATGCCATTGGCCGCACAGGTGACGTGCGATGCCGTGCTGTGGGTCGATACCGATCTCAAGGTCCGCTATGCGAGCCCGGGCGTCGCCCGAATCTGCAGGGCCGGCGCCCGCCGTCTGGAAGGCGATGATCTTGCCGAGGCCGGCTTGCGGCCGAGTGCAATGGCGGCCTTGCTGAGCTGCGTCGGTGCCGCGATCGCGGAGATGCAACCGGTGCTCAGTTATTTTGAGCTCGACGACGAAGGCAGCCTGCAGCCCTTCGCCGCCGAGGCCGTACCGGTACCGGGTATCGGCGGGGCGCTCGGGCACGTGCTGGTCGTCGCAAGACAGCGGGACGACACCACGCTGCGTTCCATCGCCGAGACGGACAACGCCGCGGAAGCCATACAGGTGCGTGACCGCCTTCTGGCCCTGGCCGCTGATGAACTGCGAGCGTCATTGCATGAGATTCGCAACTGGACGCAGGTTCTCATGATCAGCGAAAGGCAAACGCCTCCTCCCCCAGCCGTTCAGCGCGCCTTGAGCGGCCTGGCGTGCGCCACCGAACATCAAATGCAGTTGGTGAACGACATGCTCGACACCTCGCAGGTGCACGAAGGGCAGTTCAGCCTGGAGCTGCGGCCCATCAAGCTTCGCCGTGCCGTGGTGGCGGCGGTGGAACAGGTTCGCCAACGGCCGGAATCCGAGGGGATCAGTCTGGTCGTCCATGCGCCCACCGATCTGTGGGTCAACGGTGACTATGCGCAGCTGGAAAAGAGTTTCGTCAAACTGATCCTATCGGCGGTCGCCCGTTCGAGTATCGGCAGCCGGGTCATCATCGTGCTGGAACGCAGCGGCCGTTTCGCGAATGTCACGATCCGCGACCGGTGCGAAGACTGCGATGCGCAATCCCTGACCCGTCAGTTCGAATGGCCGATGCGTTGTCCCGGCGATCCGCTGCAATTGCCGTTCAGCCTCGTGGTCGGACTCGCACTGGCGCAGCATGTCTGCCAGCAGCATGGAGGCTGGATCAGAGTGCTCGTGCATGCACCCCCGGGCAACCCCGGCGTGGAGTTGTGCGCCGTGCTGCCGCTGTGCAAGGCGCCGGACGCGCTGGCTTAGGGAGGCACCGGGTCGCCCGGATAGGTGCTCAGGCGCGCCGCCGCAGCTCGGCCGGCAGAATCTTCAACATATTTCGATACTTGGTGACGGTACGCCGCGCCACGCTGATCCCGCGGGCATGCAATTGGGTTGCGATCTCCGGATCGGACAGCGGCGCCGCCGGATCTTCGCGCGTGGTCAGATCCCGGATCAGGAAACGTACCGATGCGCCCGAGCATCCGCTGCCCGTGCGCCGCGGCAGGCTGCGCGAGAAGAAGTACTTCAGCGGATGCAGGCCTTGCGGCGAGGAGACGTACTTGTTGCCGGTTGCCCGCGACACGGTGGACTCATGAAGATCGACCATGCTGGCGATGTCCTGAAGGCTGAGCGGCTGCAAGGCCGCCTCGCCGCGCGTGAAGAAGTCCCGCTGCCTGGCGATGATGGCTTCGACGATGCGACGTATCGTGTCGTGGCGCTGCTCGATGTTGCGCAGCATCCAGCGTGCTTCCTGCAGCAGCTGCGTCATCGTGCCGTGGCTCGCATCCGATGAGCGGCTGAACAGCTCGACATAGCGTCGGTTGAGCTGAATCTTCGAATTCAGACGCGGGTTGATCGAGACCGCCAGACGACCATGGCGTTCGCGTACCAGCACGTCGGGAAGGACGAACTCCGTATCGTGCCCGCGAATGCTGGAACCGGGCCGTGGATCCAGTCGGCGTATCAAGGCATGCGCACGCATCAGTTCGGGTTCCGAGCACTGCTCCTGACTCAGGATGGCCGCGAAGTCCCGCCGCAACAGCAAGGCGGAATGCCTTTCGAGCAGCCTGATGGCAAGGCTCCGCTGAGGCGTGCCGGAAGGCAGCGCGCGGAGTTGCAGGCACAGACAATCGACCAGATCGATGGCGCCGACGCCCGCCGGCTCCAAGGTTCGAACATGATCCCTGGCCGTGTCGAGCTCGTCGCGTGACAGCGGTGGCAGACCGCTCAGCTGGCGTGCGACGTCCATGGGGTCATCACGCAGGTAGCCGTCGTCATCCAGCGATTCGACGACCACTTCGGCCGCCAGCCGCAAGCGCGGACCGATCGCCGATGCGAGCAATTGGTCCCGCAAATGCTGATGAAGGTCCATGCGCATCGGTAGTCGCTGCACCCGGTCGTCGGCGGCGCCCAGGGCGGTACCGGTTCGACCCAGCGTCAGGCCGTCCGCACCAGGTGGATTCGAGTCCCAGAGTCGCTCCTCTTCCTCGGGCTCGAAGTCGATGCCCATCGGCTCGTCCGCCAATGCCACTTCTTCCAGAAATGGATTTTCGACCAGTGCGGCTTGCAGCGTTTGCTCGAATTCATGGGCCGGCTGCCGCAGCAGACGTACCGAATGCTGGAGGCGCGGCGAGATCGATGTTTGGGTCCGATGACCGAGAGCAAGCTGTGGCGACATGGTGAATTCCAGCTGGGGGGATCTTCAATCGCGCAATGCCTATGCCATCCACAAATTTTTGGTAAATCAATGACTAATGAAAATAGCCCAATGGCGAATTGCCAGATCGACGAAGTGGCAATCGGCAAAATGCATGATCGTCATCCGGCGAATCCGTACCAGCCGAGAAACAACACCAGCCCGCTGAACAGCAGCGCGGTCAGCGCAAACAGACCGTCGTCGGTGACGAGCGCCACCCCGAAGGCGGACAAGGCGGCACCGGCGGCGCTGTTCGCGAACGGAATCAGTTCCAGCGGCACCATCGTGACCGCGATCAGCAGGCAAACCACGGTGAGCACATAAAAGCCCGGCCCCTGAAGCAGCAAGGGCAAACGGGGGCGCGACAGTCGGTCGAGCCGGCTCACGAATGGCCGCGCGCTGCGAATGGCCTTGTGAATGCGTGCGCTGGGCAGTTGCCGCCGGAGGATCCAGTCGGGCAACCACGGTTGACGCCGTCCCAGAAGCAACTGTCCGCACATCAGGATCACCAGAATGGCGACGCAACTCGGCAAGCCCGGAATACCGCTCAGCGGCGACAGCACGATCAGGCTGGGCACCAGAAGCGTGGAACCGAATGAGCGCCGGCCGGAAATCTCCAACAAGCGGCGCAGGCTGATCGGGTCCTGCTCGACACAGGCTGCGTCGATCCGGTCGAACAGTTGGGCGAGGTCATGGCGCGCCTCGGCGTTTGCGGGTGAATCGACACTTTCTGGCCTCACAGGCATCCCCTGTCGCTGCGGTACTGGCTCGGCCGATCTTTGCGTTTGGCAACCCAACAGACGGTGAACCGCGCACCCGAGTCTGAAACGCAGGTTTGCTGAAGCGGAGCGTTCACCCAAGCTCAAGTCACCGCGATACAACATCGTTGCAACGGAGCATTCGCGGTTTCCTCAAACGATCGCCGGGGCGGGCGGCGGCGCCATCGAATCAGGAGAAGATCATGCGCAAATCACTCAAGGGCAAGGTCATCGTCATCACCGGCGCCTCCAGCGGCTTCGGGCGCGGCGCGGCCATCGGGTTCGCCAAGCACGGCGCGCGGCTGGTGCTGGGCGCCCGGCGCGAGCAGGCGCTGGCGGATACGGTCGGTGACTGTGTCGCGGCCGGCGGCGAGGCCGTAGCGGTACCGACGGATGTGGGCAGTGCAGACGACATCGCGGCTTTGGCGGCGGAGGCCATGCAGCGCTACCAGCGCTTCGATGTCTGGGTCAACAATGCCGGTGGCACCGCCGTCGGCGTGTTCGACGAGACCCCGCTCGCCGAGCACGAACAGGTGGTACGGACCGACCTGCTCGGTACGGTCTATGGCAGCCACGAGGCACTGCGCCATTTTCGCGCGCAGGGCGTCGGCACCCTGATCAACGTGGCCTCCATGCTCGGCAAGATTCCGGCGCCGTACTACAGCTCATACACGGCTGCGAAGTTCGGCGTGGTCGGCCTTTCGGCCTCGCTTCGTCAGGAGCTTGCCGAGCAGAAATTCGGCGATGTGCACGTCTGCACCGTGCTGCCGATGGCGATGGACACCCCGTTCTTCGAGCATGCCGCCAACTACACCGACAAGCGTACCGAGGCGATCCCGCCGGTCGACGATGCCGGCAAGGTCGTCGCGGCGATCGTCAGGCTGGCACGCAGACCCAGACCGGAGGTTCATGTCGGTCGGTTCAGCAGGACTTTCGCCGCCAGCCACAACCTGCTGCCCGGACTGACAGAAAAAATGCAGGCCGTCGTCACCGACTGGACCCAGATGCGCCGCGGCCGCCCGGGCCGCCCCCGACCCGGTGGCCTGAGCCGCCCCGCGCCGCACGGTACGCGGCTCAAGGACGAAGAACTGCGCAGATCGCATTGACGAGCGCCGCCGTCCGGAGACGGGCGGCGGCAGCGGCTCAGTGCAATACGGCATCGCCCTGGCGGACGGCGGCAAGAATCTGCCCGATGCTGGACTGACGGCGGATGCCGTCGTAGTCGCCGCGCATCGCCTTGAGGCACTGCCGCTCGGTTTCGATCTCGCCGGCGGTGCGTACACCGAGCCGGCGCAGCACCGGCACCGGCGGGCACCAGCCCTGGACGGCGTGCTGGAACAGGAAGGCGAGCACGGCACCGCTGAACAGCAGCGCGCGCCGGTCGGCCACGACGCCGGCGACCAGACCACCGAGGGCAAGCGCCGAGGCATTGGTTTCGAGCACGCGCTCGATGTCCCATTCGCGATCCAGCTCGGACAGGCGCGCGTGGATGTGCTCGGGATTGCGGGCGTAGTGCCCCAGTCGCCGCTGCATGTCGAGCTCGATGCGGGCGTTGACGGCGGCTGCGGTGTTCCGCGGAACCCGGTCGATGGTTTTGCCTAACACTGTATTCATGGGATCTCCTTGAGTCATTGGCCGTATGGGCCTGGTGGTACAGGGGCAGCGAATGCCGGCGACGCGGGCTTCAGCCTTGCTTCCAGCGCTCCGGCACCTCGCGCATGAAGATCTGCACGGTCTTGGGACCGACGCCCTTGAACGCGCGCAGGCGCCGTTCGCGTTCGGCCCGGCTGTCGCAGGATTCGGCGAGCTTGCTCAGGCTGCCGCCGTAGTCCTCGTTGAGCTTCTTGCAGGTTTCGAGCAGGCGGCTCGCGGTGGACTCGTCGTAGCGCTTGTAGTGACCCTCGCCGAGCATGTCGACCAGTTCCTGCCAGCTGCAGTTGCAGAGCTTGCGTGGCGTGTCGCGGCCATGTTTTTCGACGATCACGCGCCAGGCGTCTGCAGCGATCTTGCCGCTGATGCGCTTGCCGAACAGGTAGCTGGCGACAAACCACTTGAACAGCTCGCTGTCCTCGCCCGATCGCGGATCGATGCCGAGTTCCGCCGCGCCGATCTTGGCCGCCATTGTCGTCTCCTGTCGTCGGTTCGAACCCCAAGTTGAACAGCCACCGCCCGAATCGGCGGTGAATCAGACCCGCTCGGCCAGCACGATGGCGCAGGCGAAGCCGGCGCTCGTTGCCAGCGCCAGCCCGCAGGCGACGCCGATCGGAAACGCGGAACTGGCCAGCAGGCCGTAGAACAGGGCCGCCGTCATTGCGGCCTTATTCCGCCGTCTCGGCCAGGGCGGCGGCGCTGCCGAGCGCCTGCGCCGAGGCGTCGACGGCGCTGGCGCCGACGCGATACAGGCCACCGATGAAGTCGCCGAAGCCGCCGCGGGCGCGCGCGACGAGACGGGCGCTGGTGGCGACCCGGGGGGCTGCGCTCCAGGCGATGGCGAAGCCGGCGCGTTCCAAAGCCGCGGCCAGGGCCACATCCTCGCCGACCGCCAGCGGCGCGAACCCGCCGACGGCCAGATACGCGGCGCGCGAGACGCCGAAATTGGTGCCGTGGACGTGGCGGTGGCCGTCCCGATCGCGGTAGCCGGCATCAAAGCGCGCACGCACCTCGGCGCTGTGCGCACCCCAGTCGCGGACCGTGACCGAGCCACAGACCGCGTCGGCCTTGAGTTTGAGCTGGCACGGCAGCCAGTCGGCGGCGACCACCGAATCGGCATCGGTGAACGCCAGCCAGCGGGCGCCACGCGCCAGCAGCCATTCGGCACCGCGACGCCGCGCACGGCCGACGTTGCGCACCTCGACGGCGAGACAGCTCACGCCGTAGGCGCTGGCGATTTCCGCGCTGGCATCGGTGCAGGCATCGAGCACAACGACGATCTCGACCGGCTCGCCGCCAAGGTCCGGATGCCGCGCCGCGGCCGACACCGCCGCCAGGCAGTCTCCCAGCAAGGCTTCTTCGTTGTGCGCGGGTATGACGATGCCGATCATCTCGTTTCTTGCTCCGATGGTGTGGGGTCGGTCATTGCGGAAAGGCCTTCACGGGCGGCCACCGATGTCGGGTCCGGTGACCAGGCTTCCAGCAGAAAATCGGGCTCCTCGTGGCGCAGCAGGCGCGGCAGGCCGAGTGCGGCGAAAGCCGCGTGCACCGCATCGCCGTCGCGCACGGCTTCGGCAAAGCGGTGGCGCCAGTGGCAGGCCAGCAGCACCCCGTCGTCGCCCAGGCTGGCGCGCGCGCGGCGCAGCAGTTCGTCCAGATCCCGGTCGCCGAGGTAATAGCCGAGTTCGCTGACGACGATCAGCTCGAAGACGCCGTCGGGCCAGTCCTGTGGCAGACGTCGGCGTTCCACGCGTGCCTGCGGATATCCGGCCAGGCGCAGCCGCGCCTGCTGCAGCGCGCCTTCGTGAAAATCGCAGGCCAGCAGGCGCTCGCAACGGCCGGCGAGTCCGGCGGCCAGTTCACCGGTGGCGCAGCCCGCTTCCAGCGCGCTGCGATAGCGGCGGTGCGGCAACGCAGCCAGGGTCAACGCGCGCTTGCGCTGTTCGTACCAACGTGTGCGGAAGCCCCAGGGGTCCGCGCTGTCGCGGTACAGGCTTTCGAAGTAGTCCTCGTCCGCGGCCAGGCCGCTCATGTAAAGAAAACCTCGTAGGAGCGCAGCCAGCGCGCCAGCGCCGCAGTGACGAGAATCGGCGGCGCGCCGCGCGTGGCGTCGGCTTCGAGCTGGCTGCGATGGCAGGCGATCGCCGCGCGCTTGCGCGCCAGCGCCGCGTCTCCGAGTTCGAACCGGAGGGCCCGCTGCCAGGGCACGCGCTCGGAGCCTGGCTGCGCCCAGTGCCACATCCACACCGGCATCTGCAGCAGGCGCGCGCCGCGGGCGGCACAGGCCCGGGCGGCGGCCTGCCCCACCGCTTCGTGATCGGGATGGCCGTCGCAGGCCCAGGTCGCGAACACCACATCGTTTTGCCGCAGCGTCTCGCCGAGCCGGCGGGCCAGACCGGGGATATCCGAGGCGAGTTGCCCGTCCGCGTAGCCGAGTCGCTCGATGCCGGCGGCCAGCCCCAGCGCTCGCAAGCCCTCGCTGCGCTCGGCGCCGCGTCGCGCCGTCAGCGCATCCCGGGGCCAGAGCGCCGAACCGGGATGCGAGCCCTCGCCTTCGGTCACGCCGACGATCAGCACCTCGCGCCGGCGCTCGGCGAGCGCGCTCAGCAGGCCGCCGGCACCGAGGACCTCGTCATCCGGATGCGGCGCGACGATCACCGTCCGGCGGCCCGGCGGCACCAGCTCGTCCAGCCCGGCGCGCGGCAGCTGCGCGAGACCTCGCCACGATCGCCACGCGGCCTCCGGCGTGCCCTCGCCGACGATCTCGCGGCCTTCCCCGGCATGCGGCTCTTCGCCCGCCGGCGCGCGAAGCGCTACAGCGTCCACGGCGCCTCCCGCGGTGCGGCGAGCAGTTCGCCGAGCGTCTGCAGATCGCGTTCGGCATGGCACTGGCGGATGAACACCGGCAGGTCCGCGGCACGGCGCGCGAAATCGCCGTGCTGACAGAACGGCGCCGCGCCGAGCGCGCGGCCGACGTGGTCGAGCACGAAGCCGGCGGTGCGCTCCGCGGCCGCGCGGGCGCGCAAGGCGATCAGCTGCGCATAGGCCGCCGGACGGCGGTCGATTTCGGCGGCCGTTTCGCGCAGCAGCGCGGCGGTGCGGCTCAGGGCCACGTCCACCGCCCCGAGATGGGCGGCGGCATGCGGCTCCGGCCGCTGCGCGATGCGCTGACGCAGTGGCTCGGCCAGGACCGCCGTCGCGCCGTACCAGCAGGCGGCGATACCGGCGCCGCCCTGCCAGAATCCCGGCCGGTTCACATAGGCTCCGAGTTCGCCGACCAGCCGTGCCTCGGCACCGTCGAAGCTCACTTCGACGCTGGCCGATTCCGCCATGCCGACCGCTTGCCAGCCCCCGTCGCTGACCCGAACGCCGGGCTGGTTCATCGCCACGGCCGCCAGCAGCGGTCCACGATCGGCGCCGCCGTCCTCGCGCTGCCAGCAGGTGACGAGGGCGTGACTCAGCGATGCGGCACCGGAGCACCAGGCCTTGCGGCCATCGAGCCGCAGCGTGTACCGCCTGTCGTGCCGGCTCTGTGCGTACAGACGGGCATTCGGCGGTTCCGCGGCCCATACGCCCCAGCTCGCGTCCCAGGGTTCATCGGGCGCATCGCCCAGTTCGGCGCGAATTGCCAGTGCATCGGTGTGGCCCTCGTAGAGCTTGACCAGGCTCAGGTCATGCGCGGCGACCGCGGCCAGTGCGCGCCAGCGGTCGAGCGTTTGCCCGCCGCCGGGCAAGGGCAGCCGGTCGAATCCGGCCTCGATCAGCGCCGCAAGCTTGTCGACTGCGGGCATCGATCCGCAGCGCTCAAGAAGCTCGCCGATTGCGGGGGCCGAGGCCGGCTCCGGCAGGCTGCCCGCACCGGAATCCGGCGGCGTCATTGCGTTGCCCCGCGAAAGCTGGCGCTCATGCGTCCACCATCGCGCGGCCGCTGCGCTCCCAATGCCGGTGCTGGGCGATGCTGCCGACGAACTGTTGCGTGAACGCCTTCCAGTCCACGGACTCGCCCGCCACGGTGACCACGCCGGCATCCGCGACGATCTGTTCGGAGTCCGCATAGTCCACCTTGGGCAGGCGCTCGCGCTGGAGCAGCGCCACCGCCGCGCCGCTGGCCGCCAGCGCCTTGCCGTGGCGGAAGGCTTCCTTGAAGAAGTGCACGGCGTCGGCATCCTGGCCAATCGCCTTGGCACTGGCCTTGCCGCCGGCGACGTAAACGGCGTCGAACAGGGTCGAGCGCGAGGTCATGAACGACAGGTCCGGCTTCATCTCGCTGCCGTCTTCGGCGGTGATCGTGCCAAGGCTGCCGGCGATCAGCATGCACTGGCCGCCGCCGTCGCTGACGGCTTTCTTCACGGCACTGACGCCGGCCGCATCGAAGCCGTCCATCGCCAGGATCGCGAGCTTGCGCGTGGCGATCGTCTCCGGGTTTCCGGTCACCATCGACAGCGCCGGCGATTTTCCGGGCTTGGCGGCGCCGCGGCGCTCGTTGGGCTGGGTGCCGGTGTAGTCGTCGAGATAGCTCAGGTCGGGATCCGGTTCGATGCCGAGATTGGCGGCCACGCCGGCGGCCAGGTTCTCATCGATGTGGGCGAGCAGCGCGACCACGCGGCTGCGCACATGCGGCACGTCGCATTTGCCGAGTTCGAAGGACAAGGCCTCGATGATGTGCTGTTGCTCGACCGCGCTCTGGCTCTGATAGAACAGCGTGGCCTGCGTGAAGTGGTCGGCGAAGCTGGGGCTGCGCGCGCGCAGCTTCTCGCCGTCCACGCGCGTGGCCACGGACTGGAAGCTGCGCGGCGCCCCGCCCTGCACCGGGCAGTTGCCGGCCAGCGAATTCGGCTCGTAGGCGGTGCGGCCGCGGTCGATGGCCTGCCGCCCGTAGCCGTCGCGCTGCAGGTTGTGCACAGGACAGACCGGCCGGTTGATCGGGATTTCGTTGAAGTTCGGACCGCCCAGCCGGATCAGTTGGGTATCCAGGTACGAAAACAGCCGCCCCTGCAGCAGCGGGTCCTCGGAGAAGTCGATGCCCGGCACGATGTTGGCCGGACAGAACGCGACCTGCTCGGTTTCGGAAAAGTAGTTGTCGGGGTTGCGGTCGAGCACCAGCTTGCCGATCTTGCGCACCGGCACCAGTTCCTCGGGGATGATCTTGGTCGCATCGAGCAGGTCGAAGTCGAACTGGTCGGCCTGGTCTTCCTCGACCACCTGCACGCCGAATTCCCATTCCGGATAGTCGCCGTTGTCGATCGCCTCCCACAGGTCGCGGCGGTGAAAGTCCGGGTCCTGGCCGCCGAGCTTCATCGCCTCGTCCCAGACCAGGGCGTGCGTGCCGAGCTTGGGCTTCCAGTGGAACTTGACGAAGCGCGACTTGCCGCTGTCGTCGATCATGCGGAAGGTATGGATGCCGAAGCCTTCCATCATCCGGTAGCTGCGCGGAATCGCGCGGTCGGACATGATCCACATCGCCATGTGCATGGATTCGGGCATCAGCGACATGAAGTCCCAGAATGTGGAATGCGCGCTCTGCGCCTGCGGGATTTCGTTGTGCGGCTCCGGCTTCACCGAATGGATCAGGTCCGGAAACTTGATCGCGTCCTGAATGAAGAACACCGGAATATTGTTGCCGACCAGATCCCAGTTGCCGTCCTCGGTGTAGAACTTCACCGCGAAGCCGCGTACGTCACGTGCGGTGTCGGCGGAGCCGCGAAATCCTGCGACGGTCGAAAAGCGCACGAACACCGGCGTCTTCTTGGCCGGGTCCTGCAGGAAACTCGCGCTGGACAGCGCGTCACCCAGCGGCTCATAGACCTGAAAGTAACCGTGTGCGGCCGCGCCACGCGCATGTACCACCCGTTCCGGAATCCGTTCATGGTCGAAGTGGGTGATCTTCTCGCGCAATACGAAATCTTCCAGCAGCTGTGGGCCGCGGATTCCGCTCTTCAGGGTGTTCTGGTTGTCGGCGATGCCGATGCCCTGGTTGGTCGTCAGGCCGCCGCCGTCATTGCTGCGATGAAAAGCGGAAAGCTGGTCCTGCTTGCTGTCGTGATCGGGGACTTTTTGTTTGGCCATGTGCGTCTCTCCATTAGGCAGTGTTCGGCATTGAATGGGCATGCGATCTCGGTCGCCCCGCTACCGTGAAGACGGCGTCGTTAATGCAGGGTGAAGCCGGCGCGAATTTGCATTTGCCTGCCCCCGAGGACATCCAAAAGCGGTCGAAGCGAACGGTCGGCGCTCGGGAGCAGACATGCGCGGACGGTGCGCATTCGGCGTGCCTGGCCAGGAAAGCTCGCTGAAGTTCCTTCGACTGCGAAATGCACGACCGTGCGGACGGGGCCAGTCAAATTGCGGACTGGCGATGGCCTGGCGTCGTCCGGCATTTCTGAATCCGGACCGGGCAGCGCATCGGCGATCAGGTGATCGCCGGGCCGACGACAACGATCAGCAGCCCGCAAAAAGCGGGACGAGCCGGGCACGCGGATTGAGGTGGGCTGACGGTCTTTAGCCACCCTACCGACGAGGAATCCACGCTATGAAGGCCTTGACCTACCATCGAAATCACGACGTCCGTGTCGATAATGTTCCGGATCCGATCATCGAGAATGACGACGACATCCTGTTGCGCGTGACCGCCACCGCGATCTGCGGATCCGATCTGCATCTGTATCGAGGCAAGGTGCCGGGAATGAAATCGGGCGACGTGCTCGGCCACGAGTTCATGGGCATCGTGGAAGATACGGGCGCGCTGGTCACCGAGGTCTCGCGCGGCGATCGCGTCGTCGTGCCGTTCACCATCTCCTGCGGGACATGCTTTTTCTGCGAACGTGATCTGTATGCGGCCTGTGAAACGACCAATCCGGATCGCGGCGCGCTACTCAACCGAAAGAACATCGCCTCTGCCGCCGGCCTGTTCGGCTATACACATCTCTATGGCGGCTATGCCGGCGGTCAGGCCGAATACGTACGCGTACCGAGGGCCAACGTCGGTCCGCTGAAGATTCCCGATACGCTCGACGACGAATCGGTTCTGTTTCTGTCCGACATCCTGCCGACCGGCTATCAGGCCGTGCTCAACGCCGGTGTCGGACCCGGCTCCACGCTTGCGATCTTTGGCGCCGGTCCGGTCGGCTGCATGGCCGCCGCCTGCGCCAGGATGCTCGGCGTGGAACGCATCTTCATGGTGGACCATCATCCATACCGTCTGGCATTCGCGGCGCAGACCTACGGTGCCGAACCGATCAATTTCGACGATGCGGATCCGGCCGAGAAGATCGTCGAGGCCACTGAGTTTCGGGGCGTGGACGCCAGCATCGACGCGATCGGCTTCGAGGCCAAAGGCAGTACCGTCGAAACCGCCTTGACGAAACTGAAGATCGAACCGTCGAGCGGCGCGGCCCTGCGTCAGGCGATCGCATCGACACGACGTGGCGGCACGATCAGCGTACCGGGCCTCTACGCCGGGTTCATCCACGGTTTCCTGTTCGGTGACGCTTTCGACAAAGGCCTCAGTTTCCGTATGGGACAGACGCATGTGCAGCGCTACATGCCGGAGCTGCTTGATTGCATCGAGCGCGGCGAACTGAAACCGGAGGCGATCATCACGCACCGCATGCCGCTGAGCGAAGCCGCGCGCGCTTACGAAATTTTCGACAAGCGGCAAGAGGACTGCCGGAAAGTGGTGCTGACTCCAGATCGCTAAGAGCGTTGGGCTTCGACGCTTTTAACGGCCATGCCGCGAGCGATACCCGGCACAATGAATCGCCTGCGGCACGGCCGTTCCCCTCACCCACCGCTCGCAGTCGCGAGCGGTCCCCCCTCTCCCGCAAGCGGGCGAGGGTAGGTCGGCATCACGCCGCGCGTGATTCACGTTAACGGCCATGCCGCGAGCGATACCCGGCACAATGAATCGCCTGCGGCACGGCCGTTCCCCTCACCCACCGCTCGCAGTCGCGAGCGGTCCCCCAACCGCCTGTCCTTGATGGCTATGGGCAATGCCGGAAGCTCGGACTACTCGGCCACGTTCGACCGCTTTCCCGCTGTGGACTGGCTCAAGCCGATTTGCCGGCGCATCGCCTCGACGCGGGGATGCGGTCGGCGTCGCTGGCGCAGCGCCCAGGGCAATCCGCGAACGGTTTCGACTATCGTCTGCAATCGCGTTCCGGCCAGATCCCCGGTCATCAACAAACGCTTGGTCCGGTGCAAGGCCTCGCCGACCGGCAAGCGCATCCATGCCGTCCAGACAGCGTTCCGCGTCACGGTTCGATGCCGTCCCGCGCGGTCGCGTATCCGGGAAGGCCGATGCCAGGCACGGATCGCATCCAGATACACCAGTTGCCAACCGGCGGCGGCAAGGTCGATCGCCATCAGCTCTTCTTCGCCGCCCACGAAGAAGCGTTGCTCGAAGCCTCCGACCTCCAGAAAGGCCTCGACCCGGATGATGACGGCACAGGCGAGAAAGCCGAGAATTTCAGGCTGCGGCAAGCCGGCCGTTCGCAGCGGGCTTTGTGCCATTTCCCGGCAGGTCGGATCGACATCACCGTGACCCGACAACCTCAGTTCCGCACACAGCAGACCGACGCGCGGATACGCCTGCAGAAACGAGATCGCAGACCGGAATGCCCCGGCCTCCCACCAGGAATCGTCGTCGGCAAACGCGACGAAGGGTGTGTGTGCTGCGACAACCCCATCGTTGCGCCCCGCCGCGCCGGCGTTGTTCCGCCGACGAATGACTCGCACCGGAGGATTGCGCTCCGCCAAGCGGCGTGCGGTGTCATCGGTCGACGCGTTATCGACGACGATGATTTCAGGTTTTTCCGGCAATCCCTGCAGACGATCGAGCGTGTTCATCAGCTCGTCACATCGATTGTGGGTCAGCACCACCACCGTAATCAGTGGCGGCTCGGCAAAGCCCGACCTGGCAGTTTGCATGGTTCGAGACATGGTTCCGGCACCAAGGTCTGTTGTCCACGAAGCATTCGACCGCCCGCGCCCGGCGTCGCTTGCGAACCACCGCTAACGGCCATGCCGCGAGCGGCACCGATCAGAATGAATCGTCTGCGGCATGGCCGCTCCCTCACCCACCGCTCGCAGTCGCGAGCGGTCCCCCCTCTCCCGCAAGCGGGCGAGGGTAAGTCGGCATCACGCCGCGCGTGATTTACGTTAACGGCCATGCCGCGAGCAGCACCGATCAGAATGAATCGCCTGCGGCATGGCCGTTCCCTCACCCACCGCTCGCAGTCGCGAGCGGTCCCCCTCGCCCGCAAGCGGGCGGGGGTCGGTCGGCATCACGCGGTGCGGGATTCACGTTAACGGCCATGGCGACTTTCGCCGCCCCTGATGATGAAAGAGACTGGGAGGTGGAAGGCGGCGGAAGGAGGTTGCGCATTGTTGTGGCGGCTTGATCCCGACGTTATCGTAACCCGCCGGACCGACTCGCACCCCAGATTGCTTCCTTGAGAGCGCACGTTAAAACGGCCGTGGGCGATGGAAGTC